>ERZ827488.1016-NODE-1016-length-37165-cov-17.735947_pt1 | contig 37165 bp, 52 predicted proteins | sample MGYA00519771_ERZ827488 | MGnify/ENA primary metagenome ERZ827488 (study PRJEB31778, sample SAMEA3449323) | human gut metagenome | biome: human gut; feature: human-associated habitat; material: faeces | place: United Kingdom | collected 2010/2012 ... | reverse complement strand
CTTATTATGCTTCCATCGGAAACGATGATCTGGCAGCCTGAGTTCACAGATAAAATACTCTCCAGGAAACCCGGGGCGGTTCAGACCAGCATATTTACAGCATCACGAAGCGGAGTCCTGTCATCAACAGATGTTTTCTTACGTGCATTTTCTGCCTTTCCCTTTGTCCAGTAGTCATGCAGCACAGTAAAGCATTCTTCCTGGTACTGAATCAGTTTATCGCGGATGTCAGCACGAACTTTCTCGGGGTTGATGCTGAACAGCCATCCATTTAACTTCTTCAAAGGAAGGCAGAGTAGCTTACGAAGCTTTCCATCAGCAGCAACCATATTCATATGAATACAGTTGAACTTATCTAGTTGTTTCATAAGTTTTTGTTGCTGAGTACCCCAGCTCATTCCGAGGTTTTCAACGATTGGCTTCATCGCAACATATGCAACTCCGGCAGCCATGGCGGTGATAATTTGCTGACCGTTGAATGGTACGTAAGAGGTGTTCACTGCTTCTAAAATTGCTATACTATTCATGTTGGTTTTTCTCCACGGATTTACTGACAACCGAAGCCCTGACTGTTCCCGCAGTTGGGGCTTCAACTTTCTGATCTATCAGTTATATCTTTCCCTTCATATACTTCACCTATATTGCTAATGCTGGCAGAACATCCAAGATGCTTGTATCTTATGATGTCCAACACGCAGTCACTACACAGCATCCGACCTGTTTCTTTAGAGTAAATGTATGTTTGATCAGCGTCTGATTCGCTAATGCCGCAGAAACAACATTCTTTACTCATACCATTACCCCCTCTCTCTTCAAGCTGTCTATCAGGCGCTTGATAACCTCTGAGTTAAACGACCTGCACTCTTCCTTTGCCCTGCTACCTATAGCATCCTTTAACGACTGCGGCATCCTTACCAAAATCTTACTTATTTCTTTCTCCATGTTACCCTCCACACAAACAACTCTTTTCGAATACAAAAGATATCAAAGTGAGTATATCTAGTCAAAATTTTTTTGCATACACTTTGCTATCAAATTGAATACCAAAGGTGTGATATGGCAAAGGGTGTGTCAATTTCTCCAACTACGGTAAGAATCCCTGAATCTTTACGCGAGGCTCTTGCTGTCAGAGCATCAAAAAATGGTCGCTCTGTTAACTCCGAGATCGTCATGATTTTGCAAGCCGCGATTGATGAAGATAGGTCGCCAAAGTCAGTTGAGTCATTTGCTCAGCAAGAAGCTGACAAATTCAAAGAGGCGCTGCTTGAGACGCTAAAGACCATGTATGGTAAGGATGAAAAATAATGCTGCACACAATTCATTTCTTATGCCCCGTTAACACTGCCACTGTTGGGCAACTTCAGAACCACTGTCTCACCGCATTATCTCAAGGCGCAACTGAATTAAATATCCATATATCAAGTCAGGGAGGGGAAACTGCCGCTGGCTTTACTGCGTATAACTTTCTTAAGTCACTCCCTGTTACCGTTAGAACTCACAACATAAGCAATGTTGAATCCATAGCTAATATCGTTTTCCTGGCTGGCTCAGAACGTTTCGCAAACCCATTATCAAGATTCCTGTTACATCCTCTATTATGGTGCTTTGCCTCCCCAGCCGCCGACCATGCCAGATTGAGAGAGTACGGGAAATGCCTCGATAACGATCTTGATCGCTTCGTTGAGACGTTCAATATCGACATCGGAACCCATATTAGGTGGGCATCCCTGATAGCAGACTCGACCATTTTGGATGCTAACAAGGCTCTTGAGCATGGCATAATTAATTCCATAAAAACTGCAAGGCTGGTATCCAATCAGGCAAACTGGTGGGTTGTTTGATGGGTAAATCATGATTACTCCTATGGCCGGAAAGATTCGCATCCTTAAATTTAGTGAGCAAGGATTACCATCACACCTTAACAGCCTCCGCGTCCACGAGTAATTCTGTCGCGGATTTGCTTCCTGCGGTGGTTTAAGCTGGAGAGCTTGGCTTCTGCTTCTGATATTTGCACATCTAGATCTTTAAGCTCAAGATCTGAAAGTCGCTGGTCAAGCAGGGTTTGATTCAACTCAATGTTGTTCAGACGTTCTTCTATGGTCATGATTACTCCTTATAAAAAACCCACCTGACGGTGGGATTTTCTTATTCTTTATCTTTTAAGTCTATGGTTCTTTGTCCAATAACCTTTTCATCTATGTATTTCTCATACTCTTCTCGAGTATCAGAAACCATTGCAATACCAGTAACCTTACCTATTTGGGTTCTAAGAGCCTTAACTCCAACCTCTGATAAAAACTGGTGTATTTTATCGTTTTTGCTGCCTTTTTCTTCTTTTGACGTTTTTGCTAAATTAAATACCTTTCCTTCACTTCTGGCTAATGGGTAATAAATGTGATCTATCGTAAGATATTTAAACGCCCATGGTCGCCCTCTAACTGGTTTGTCTATACCATACAGACGATACCAATGCTCATAAAGTTCAGGGGTGAACTCTCTTTCATACTCACGAGCCTCTTCAGCAACATATCGCTTATATGCTTGAATTACCTCTTCTTTTGTTCTGTCATACCCTGCCAAAGCATAAACAAGCCCCTGAATGCCCGCCTTGGCTGATGCATCAATAATGATTCTGGCTTGCTTAGCAATCCCTTCCTGACTGGAAAGCAACTTACCTTCAGCTTTAGCATTAGAGATTGCTCGACATAAATCAATTAATATTGTTACATCGTAGCCATGTATTACAGGATTAGCTGGAGTGTTCGTGCCCGCCTGTTTGTATTGAAAAATAAGAGGATTTTCAAGTTTTGCCCTTAATTCATGCCCGATATACTGAGAAATAGTTTTCCCCTGAATAAACTTTGGCAACCTGCTGCCACCTTCGCCAAGACCAATCGCTTCTCCCATGCCTCTCTGGCTAATAACGGCAGTTTTGTTATCATCATTTAACACATAGCACTCAACATCAATCCCGAATTCATGCTGGAACGATCCCTTATGCGTAGCAATTAATGGTTTATCCTTCCATCTTGCAGCCGCTGCTTTCTTTGCTATTTCAGAACGCTGCTCTTTAGTCAGCGACTTTGCGCGAGCGATACCGCCCTTAGCTTTCCCTTCGCCACTTTTCTTTTCAGTCATAATGCAAGCACCTTTATTGTGATGTATGCTTGCATTATATACACTGTACACACATACAAGCAAGCATAAAACCAAAACAAAATGCTTGCATTACAACCGCGCTACTCCAACTACACATTATCATCTGGTATCCTGAGCAAAACTAAGGAGGTTGGTGTGCTTGAATGGTTTCTGTTGGCTGCATTAGTCGTTTCTGGTTTGGTGTATGAGTATCGAATGCACTCTCTAACAAAAAAAATAGGAATTCTAGAAAACGAATATTGTGCTCTCAAATCCTCACTGGAACGTGAGCAAGGGGACTTAAAAATCTCTCTGTCTAGCATTGAGCGTTCTATAGAGAGCTTAGAGGATAAGGTTGATCGTATAAAGAATGAGGATATTCATGATATTAAGGACGACATATCCTTCTTAAAATCTTGGTTGAAAAATGTTGGGAAAATTGCCACATCAACACGAGATAAGCTCAATCCATCCATGGATGACTAATTACTCCTGTGCCATTCCGCTTAGCGATGCCACAATTCCAGCTCTTGCTAAACGCTGGAACTCTTCGTTTCCTAGTGCCTCGCGTATTGCTTTTACGGCGGCCTTATTTGCCATAAATCTGCGTTCCGCCGCCGCTAATGCGCCATCACTTGCCCCAACCTTAACTGCCTTTGTTGCCTCTTGAACAGCCTTTTCAATAGCGTAACGACCGCTTCTAGTTGCGGATAATTTCGCTATCGCTCCTTTTGCCATTGCATCAATTGCCCCACCTGCAGCGCCACCCGCTATTGCTCCAATAACGCCTCCTCCAGATAACCCTGCGATAGTGCCAGTAGTTCTAAAAGCGCCAGACAATGCGCTCTCTAAAACTGGATGAAGGCCATTCTCAAGAGTGCTAATGGCTGGCATAGATCGCCCTGTCTGTTCAACATATCGAAGTGGCTTTGTTGCTGCTCGTGCAAGTTCTCCGTATGAACTTGTAATCCTGCCAAGTTCTGGAGAATATCGACTAATTGCCTTCACGTTTTGTGGGGTAAGAATAGTCGCGATATGCTTAATTCCAGCCTCTTCAGACTTACCTCCGCGTACCCCTTGCGACATTGCATCTTGTAATATTGATGCAATTGCTGGCGCGCGTTCCGGCTCAGGTAGGGCGCTTATTATTTTATGGAACTGACCTGTTCCACTTTTTGCTGAACCCTGTAACGCCTTAGAACCATTAGTTACCAACTGATCAGTTGCAAGGTCTCTACCAAACGCTGCTTCAGCCTGTTCTTGTGCTGTAAATCTTGCTTTTGACAGATCATTAGCTTTTTGCCAGTCATCAAGAAAACCGCCATTTTGAGCCATTATGCGCATATCTTCCGTTGCTGCATCACGAAGCTCCGCCATGCGCCTTGCCGTATTTGCCTCACCAGACCTTATATACTTCTGCTCTGCGTCAGCAAGTTTACTTCGCCATGCCTTCATGGCATCAAACGTGATTCCTTTTTTACCAGTTTTAGCATAAGCAGATGCAAATTGTTTCATCTCAGGAGTTAGCGGCATACCAGCCAAAATATCACCCTGAATTGTAGCGTTCAGGTTTGACATTCTGGCCTTTGCGTCAGGCATCGTGGAGCGGACGCTATCCCATGCGGCCTTTTCTGAATTTTTCATTTTATCAATACTTGCCAAAACCCTTTGTTTTATGGCTGCACTTTTTTCTGATGCAGTTCCTGCTTCAGCCCCAAACTCATCCAATGCTGAGTTAAATTTCAACTCTATTTCACTGAATGCTTTGGTGTGTGCATCCTGTGTAATTCCGGGCTTTGACGCCAGAATCCCCTCCGCCTGAGCAAGACCACGACTACCTGATCTCATGCCAGGAGTTAATGCGTTGATATCTATTCCAGCAGTATCTGCTGCTTTTGCTATTTCGTCTGACACATTAGCTGACTGTCTGGCAATAATCTCTCTTCCTGTACCAGACTTTGCCATTTTCGAAACATCAGCAGCGGAATTTATTGCCCCGCCACCAAGAACTTGAGGTGATTTAGAGGTTAAGATCCTTCCAGCCCCAGAAAGTATCCCCTGAGCACCAATATTGATACCACCGTTAATGGCAGCATTTTGTGCAAAGTCGCCCTCCTGATTTGCAGCATCAGCAAGAGAACCTGCAATCATGTTTCCTGCGGAACCGATATCTCCAGCGAGCTTTGCTGGCGCTCCAGCAGCTTTTGCCGCTGTGCCAATTGGCAGGAGATACCCACCAATTGTTTCACCGGCTTGCGCGTAGGGGTCTGTCGGTCTGTCTACTGGACGATAAACATCATCCAAAACCTTGGGTCCACCAAGCCCCTGGCTGATTGCATTAATCAGACTTGCGCCACCCTGCAATACGTCAAATGGTATGTTTACCAGACCACGACCAGCCTGCTCTGCAATTTGTCCTGCACTTTGACCACCTGTGAGCCAATCGCCAGCTTGTTGCATCAATGATGGTTCTTCACGTGCTGGTTCATTATTGGCCTGATTAACTGTTTGTTGCTGAACAGCCTGACCAGCAAAATACTCATCAATGGCGGTGCCAATATCTTCCGTGCTCGTACCATCAGGGAAGGTAAATGTCTTACCGTTTGCAGTTACTTTCATCATTCCACCGTAAATTGAATGCCTGATTTTGACGTGTAGCTACCTCCTACTGATTGCTGAGTAGCTGGCTGTTGCCTTGATGATTTCTTCCCGCCATTACCAACATTAACGTTATATTGCTGGTTGTAATTGTCGGTATATTGCTGAATGTCGCGCATTGATTGTTGCAGCGCTTCAGGACTTGAGAAATCAGGCTTTGGCATACCCTGAAAATACCTATTGGCCTCTGCTTCGGTGTTGATGCCAGATGCCCCCATATCTCTGGCTGCTGCAATGCCCTGATTCTGCATCTTTCCTTGGATTCGCTGTGCAGCGTTGTATAGCCTCCTCTCCTCAACACCAGATGCCCGGCTACGAATATCTGCACCAAGAGCAAAAGAACCTGAAGAACCTGTAATACCTGTCATGAAGCCAAGATCGTCAATTGATGCGCCAGAAATTGCATCAAGATCTTTCTTCATTTCGTAATTCTGTGCATTAGCTGCCGATGTAGCCGGAGCAGCAATAGAACTTGCGGGGACGCGAATCATATTGCCCTCGTTGTCTATTCCTTCGTAGAACGCATTAGCACCAGCGCCGTGAAGCTTCCTACCAACCGTTACCGTTCTGCCATCTGCCAGTTGCACAACATTCTCCCCGCCAGCATCAGGACGACCTCGAACACGAAGATATGTCTTTTGTTGCTCTGGAGACAGGCTGTTGAAATATTGATATTCTTTAACAGATGCAGGAACAGCACCTCCAGCAGTGCGCAGGGAGTTTTCACGGCTAACAGCAATGCTTTGCGCCTTTAAACCTTCCCCAGCTTTATTGCTGCGAATCGTCTCTGCCAACTTGCCACGCTCAATATCCCGACCTTCCATTTGATCTTTGATATCGAAATACTTCTCATGACCGAGAGAAAATAGTGCCAGATTACCTGCGAAGTGCTGGAAGCCCTGCGGGTCATTAACCTGCATTTCCGCAATAGTTTCTGGAGGGATACCTAAACGACGCATCTCCTTTTCGTTATCCATCATGAACCTGCCAAATGCACCCGGACCAAGCGACGAAGCTACCTGAGCCTTGAGCGCCAGATTGCCAAAATCATTCCGCTGGGCGTCATCGACATACCCCATGCCTTTACGGACTTCCTCAAACTCTTCGGGGAATGCTGTAATAAGATTACGCATCTGCTCCCTGTCGCCGGACGCATAAGCATCCGCATAACCTTTCTGGAATGCCGCTTTACGCTCCTGCTGTTGCTGCTGCTTATAAATATCAGCAACTCCAGCCAGACCACGTAACGCGGTCAGACCAACGTTATTTGCACCTGATCGAGCCAGTTCATTGTTTTCGCGAATCAGACCAAGCGTTGCGTTAATGTCGCTTGCCTTTGGCGCATTCTCATTTTGCGCACCAATTCCAGCCAGAAAACCACCAGAATTAATACCCTGTTGCCACGTAGCCATTGATTACCCCTTAAAACAACGAGCCAAGCAGACCAAGACCAGCACCGATACCAGCACCCCACGGAGTTGATAGCTCGAGAGCACTGGCTATGCCACCACCCAAAAGCGCACCGGATGCAGCACCACTAACACCCTGCCGCAATGCTGACGGTCGGTTGGCGTTTGCCGCTGCAAGAGCCGCGCTTTGCTGTGAAATCTGGCTCATGTTGTTGGCATATGTCTGCCCGGCGTTTGCCTGCCCCTGAAGAGCGCCAAGACCGATATTTGCCAGGTTGTTGTAATTGTTCATTTGTCCAGACAGCCATTGCTGACCAAGCGTTGGTGCGATTGTTGCTAACTGATTACTGGTTGCGGTGGAACCCAATCCACCTGTTGCTTCCGCTGCCGCCAGACTCTGATAGCGAGCCTGACCAGCAAGATCTTTGTACTGCTGAGAGTTGTAATACTGGTTAAGTGCCTGACCTTGCCCTTCCAGAGACGATAAGTTCTCAAGGCTGCCGACATACTTCCCAGCCAGAGGAGTAAACGGCTTCAGGTTGTTCATGATGGTATTGAACTGCTGATTTTGCAGGTCTGCGGCATACTTCTGAGCTTCTGCGGCATACTTTGCACTTTTATCAGAGCCACCTTTCCCGCCTTTTTCAGGGCAATAAGGTTCCTCGCCGCGCAGTTTTCTGCCCAGCTTAAATGCATATAACATGGCTATCTCCCGTGATTCAGGAAGTCGATTAGTTCTTCACGTGTGGCGCTGTAAAACGTCACGTCATCCACGCCCTTGAAGTATTTCTTGATGGTTCCGACACGCTTAAGGCCAATCATTGCGCAGTACATCTGCCCGTGGCGGAATTTGCGTGCAGCGAACGATGTGACGCACTGAACGGTGGTGTTAGTCAGAATGTATCGCCAGAACGCCAGCCCGATTTCCTTGCTGAATCCGCGAACCTCTGGCAGGTACATGGCGTGGCAATCGAATGTAAGCGGCTGAATCTCCTGATAGTAAACAATGCCGCCAAACTGACCGTGCACGTTAACCTCAAAGTAACGGCATTCAGGCTTGTAGTCGTATCCATCACCGTTGTTGCTCCCGGCAATAATGTCAGGGTGATTTCCTACTGCTTCGATCAGGTCGATGTTTCGCGTTGGTTTGAATGTAATCATCAGTCAATCAGCCCATGTAATCTAAGTGCCGTTTCAAGCGCCAGAATACGCTGCCGCGCCTGCTGCAAACCTGTAGCGAGAGCTGCGACTTCGGATTGTGTGTACGTAGTGCCGACCGTGTATGACTGGTTAGCGTTGAATGAGCCAAGAAGAGGTGTACCTGTGGCTGCAGTCCATCCGGTATTTCTTGCTCCAACAACCTGAATTCCATCAACTGAATATGATGTTTTTACATCCAGCGGTGACGCAAGAGACTGCAATTTGGTTACGGTTTTCGATACGTAATCACTCTTAATGTCAGATACATCGCTTTCTACGCCATCCAGTCTTTTGTCAACAGTGACCAGATGCGCCTGAATATCGATAACCTCATCCAGCAAGTAATCAACATCGCTACGCAGTACGACTATCTTCACTTCGGCGGTTGTTAACCTGACCTCAAGGAGATTTATCGCTTTTGTGTTTGCGGTGATTCTTGAATCGTGATCTGCCAGTTCGACGTCCTGTTCATCGTTTTTCACCTGAGCATCGTAAGCGCCCTGACCAGCCTGATTTGCCTTCCCGGCAATTGCGCCGACATCAGCCCCCTGATTAATGACATACAGCAGGTAAGACTGGCTGAATATATTGCGTGGAAGGATTGATGTATCGAGCCGCGTCGCCTGCACAATAACAGGGGTGTTGAGATTCGAATCAGCCATTACTCGATCCTTATCTGAGCGCCAGACAGAGTGACAGGTGACTTCGTGATAACGCGCAATTTGAAGCCGACATTTTTCCTGATGCGCCCTACTCGCTTCCACAAAACGCGTTTGTCGTAAACGAACGGTTCATTCTGCTCAATCATCTGCTCTTTTCCCCAATTGATGCCGTCAGTGGTTGCAGAGAGGAACAGGCGGTCAGCGTACTGAGCGACACCAGTCGATGATTCAACTTCCAGATCAAAACATCTGGCGTTCTCAGCTTTGAAGAGTGGTGTAAACAACAGGTGTTCTTGCTGTAGCCCATACTGGCTGCTGATATCGAACTGCAATTTGCCGATAACCGATTCCAGCTTATCTCCGCACGTTATCTGATTGCCTTCGTAAATGAAGTCGATAGCGCGGTACACATCGTCATACAAGCCTGTTTTCAGCACACACCATTGCGGACCATTAGCGCTTGAAGATGCGTCATATACTAGGACGTGGCGCGGAAGGTGGATAATCAGCAACTCATGAGCATCAAAGCGCAACGATTCCATCACGCCATCAGCCAGTTCATCAGCAGTGTAGGAGCGGAGGATTTTCTCAATGCTCGCGCTGGCGATTGGTGACACCTGACCGGAACCGATGATGTACACAGACGGCGCACCCGTTGCCGGATTGCTGATGAACGCATACGAATCAGCAAACGGCGTTTTGCAGTAGGTTCCGGCAATTCCTTTCTGCACCATCAGTGATGGCTGTGCGACATACAACGCGGCACCAACGGTGGTTGCGCCAGTCAGGGAGAAATATTCAATCGTTGATGAACCAAAGCATACGATGAAGTCTCGCCATGTTCCGATGCCGATGATGCCGTCAGGCTGCGATTCTGCGCGATATTGTGCGCTGTAGCGGTCAGGATGAGATTCGTCTTCAAGGTCAGTGATAAACCATGAATCAGTACCGTCTTTTGACCACGCATAACGCCCACGTAATCGCGTAATGTCGCGGACTGAGCCTAACTCATACTGCGTGAATCCGCTGTCTGTAGGCCAGTTTGAGACGGTTTTAACCGTACCATCATAGCGATACTCGACCAGTTGACCATTAACGCCTACAGCCTGAGATGTTCGACCATGCGCCATTGATACGCGACCACTTCCGGCGACGTCACCGACTTCACTTTCTCCTTTGTACAGCTTACCACCACATACGCGATAAACAGCATTCTGCGCCATGTTGTACTCGACGCCCCGCGATACGCCGTTCACATCAGAACGTTTGGCAATGCCCGGGAATGAGCGAAGATATCCGCTGCTGTTGAGTATTTCTTTGGGCGTAGCCAGCATATTCACTGGCAGATAGTCGATATAGTCGGCGTTTCGAAAGTCTTTGCCGACACCTTTCATAAGCGGAAGTTGCTGAATCGGCATTTATTCACCTCACGTACTCGGATCATCTTTCTCGATGTAAAACCGATTCCACGTAAACGCGCTTTTTAACCCCGCCCCGCGAGGCATATCATTTCGCCGCTCAAGTGGTGGTATTTTGGTTAAAGCGATACAGATTGTTTGATATGCACTGTCAGCAGCGGTAAGGAGAGCGTCTGACGGCTGAATGACGTTATCCATGCACACTTGCACAGCGAGTTTCAAAGCGACGCCATCATTTGCCCATGCAGGGATACCTGAATCATCGTCAGGTAACGGCATGATGCCGTTTTCTGTATCAGCAAACTGATATCCAAGCTCGATACCTTTAGCCTGCCATGCTGCCATCATGTCTTCGAGGTCATTAATGGCATCTTCAATTGCCTGAGGGTCAGCATCTGTCAACGTGGCATTGGAATACAGCCCGGCTTTTCGTAAAGCCTTTAGAACGAGATCACCCTTCGTTTTCGCCATCTTCTTCCGCCTTAGCCACTTTTTGCTTCGTTGCGGTTTCTTCAGGAGTTTTTACCCAGCCTTTTTTCAGGTGAGATTTAACTTCTTCGTCATCAACGATGATGTAATCCAGCGAGTGGGGGCCGCAGGTGATCATCGATCCCGGCTTATAAAGCATGATTTGAGACATTTCGATCTCCAAAAAAAAAGAGGGGCCGAAGCCCCTTGGATTACTGGTTAGCCAATACCAGGCCGGTGAATTCCGGGACCAGTACGCTTGCGCCAGCCAGCGTGGTGAAGCGAGTCCACGTTTTGCCAGATTTAGCGTCGAATTGGTAAGCCATGATGATGGTCGCACCCTGCTCGGTCGTTGCGGTCATAACCTGCGGACCCTGGCCGGTAGGGAATGCCAACTTGCCATACATCAGCTCAACAGAACCCTCAGCGAAGAAGATGTTGGAAGCCGCAGCCTTCTTGTTGAGGATGGTGATCGCCGCGTTTGCCACCGGATTGGCGGTAACGTTCTGGTAAGGAATAGACGCCTTATCCGCGTTGTCTGGTGGCAGAATTTTCGGGCTGATGGTAACGGTAGTGCCATTTACTGCCAGGACGCGGAATACCTGCGGCTTACCTGTATCCACCTTCTTGATCATGTGGACACTGTTAACGCCTGCGATAGTGAATGCATCGCCGACAGCCAGTACGCCAGCAGTGGATACGGTGATGTCACCCTGGCGGTTATCGGTAGGCGCGCCGTTGGAATCCATCGCGGTAACTTTGTGTTTTACTGCGCCGCCGAGAGTTACAGCGGTAGCTGAACCAGCCTTCATTGCGCCAGCATAATCAACGCGGAAACTGTCGAAGGATGCCACAGGTGGAATCTGAGCTTTCTCATAGGCTGTCAGAGTTGCACCGACCGCATATGCGCGAGAGCCAAGCTCCTTAGCCAGGTCTTTGTAGTTGAACGGGTTGTAGAACGCCTTGCGCTGACCACCCTGAGGCACACCAATGGACAGCATCATTGCATCAACGTCAGCCGATGCGTTCCAGAGTTCTTCGCCGAGAGTGCTACCGGTGGACGCCGATTTAATGGTGACCACGTTGGTGGAGCGAGCGACCACCTCATCGACGATCATGTTATCAACCCACGCCGCCAACTGGCGACCCGCCGCCTTGCCAGCCTGCTCTTTGTGCCACGGATCGCGCATTTCTTTTGCGTCCAGTTCGTAGATGACGTTCTCTGGCTCGCGGAAGCGAGCAGGCACCTGACGCTGAACGAGTGAGTTTGCAGTGGCCGAAGTCAGATCAAGTCCGCTCACGGTTTTCAGGTGGTAGCCCTGAGGGCGATAAACAACGTCGCCAGCGCGCTGCATTTCAATGTCGCCCGGTCGGAACTTGCTGCACTCGCGGGAAACGACATTGGACGCCTCAAAACTATCAATGACGCTCTCAAAGAGGATTTCGAGGTCTTTTGTTAACTGGTTAGACATAGGTATTTAGCTCCGATGGATTATTTTTTAGCTTTGTTCTTCGCCGCCCGGTATTCGGTGTAATCACCGGTGTCGCGCGCTTTTTCGAGAAGTTTGTCGAGGTTATTGATTACTGCGCCGTTGCTCCCCTTAACTGTCGGGGTTGTGGCTGCCGTGGTTTTTGCTTTTGGCATGATTCTGGCCTTCGATTCGATACGTTCCAGCAGACGACCAATTGCTACGGGGTTGGTAGCTTCTGCCAGTTGCTTGCGCAGTTCAGCGTTGCGACCGAGTGCCAGAACAACGATTTCCGGCTTCTCTGACTCAAGAAGGATCATGTCCTGAATGTGAACAGGAACATCTTCGCGTACAGCCTGCTCTGCATCCTGGTAACCAGCCACTTTCAGTGCTTTTACTCTATGCATGTAATTGGCTGCTTTCTGCTGAAGCGTTGCGGTACGCGCCTCTTCCTCTCGTTTCCGCTCTCGTACTTGCTCCTGGTATTTGCCGTTATCCTCTGCCCACTTAGCCATGCGTTGCTGGTAGATTTCTTCATCAAAACCGATGTCCTCATCGTCCAGTTTTGGCATTCGCGGTGGTTGAGTGATTACCGGCTGCTGCTCGACGGGTTTCTGAGACTGACGCATCAGCTCTTTCAGCTCGCGGTCTTTCTCTTTAATCGTCTTGCGCAGGTGTTTTACCAGTCCATGCTCAGCGCCATCTTCGCTGGTTGGCGAATCCAGCTTTTCGTCACCAAAGTAGAATTCCTGTTCTGATTCGTCGTCATCAGTTTCAGTAGCTTCCTCTGCATCATTGCCGGAGGACTCACTGCCATCTTCTGTTTCGACTTCTTCAGCCAGTTCGACATCATCAGGAATCTGCTCTGATGTATCGGTTTCTATTTCAACTTCTGGTGTGTTTTCTGCCATCTGGTCCATTTGTTACCCCTGTTTACTCGATGTTCAGCCCATCGGAAGGCAATAGGGTGCCAGGCCTCATAAAGACAGCCATTGCACGTTATTGGTTAATTACTGCTGTGGTTGTTGCTGGGTTGATTTTTGCAGGATGCTGCTGATGTCCATTCGTTGTGCATGGCCCTGTGCCTGACTTTTCAGGACAAGCTCTGCATCAGCACGGGCGTTATCTCCTTGCTGTTGCTGGAACTGTCCGAGCAGTTTCAGAGCCTCGCGGATATCAGATTTCTGCTGGCTATCGGCAGATGCGAGGATTTTCACAACATTTGCCGCAGCAACCTGAGCATCCGTCTGTGCCTGGAATGCTTTAACCTGAATAGCTGCCTGTTCGTTCTGCGCTTTCTGCAATTCAGCCTGACCAGCAAGAAGTTGACCTTGCGCTGCAACCATAGCCGGATCTGGCTGACTGGCCTGTTGTTGTTTCGCCTGTTCAACCATCTGCTGTTCTTCAGGCGTTCTCGGCTTGATAACGCCAGACAGAAGCAACTGATTGCGGTTGTATTCTTTAAGGTCGTCCATCCCTTCGCCGTCCATATTGTCGAGAATCATCGACGATACAAGGTCGTGCTTCTGCGTTCCTGGTGGGATAAGTGCCAGCATGGAAAGTAACGACTTAACCGTTGCATCACGGCGAGTAGCGAACGACTGACCGACATCGACAGTCACTTCATAGTTGCCCTGCGAAAGGTCATTAAGCGCGATAACCTGCCCTGTCTGACGGTCAACCACTTCACCAGTCATCAGCGCCACGTCATCGCTGCCGTCCTCATTAACGATACGCATCGGCGTATCACTGCCATAGACCTCACGCGCCATAGAAAGCCACACAACGCCAGCGCGGCGCATGGATTTAGCCATGTTGTCCATGTAGATATAGGACTGCGTGTCCATCCGGTTAAAGATGCTATCAACGGTATCGGTGGCGACGTTGCTCGGCATGTTCTCAAACTGCGACGCACCTGTAATTTGCTGAATAGCCGTTCCGGTGTACTGCAATAGCCCGGCAAGAGCTGGAGGCATTTGTGTCGGAGGTGTATAACTGCTGACCTGAGCCTGCGCAGTAATATCTCCGTTTTTGTTTTTCAGACTGACCATCGGCAGGAACGCCGGGCGCTTTTTGTTGCGCTCCGCCCAATGAGTGGCAAGAGGACCAGGAATCATGTCAACATCAACTACAGGAATGCCATCACCGCCAGCCTGAGTAGCGTTATCTGCAATCATGGAAACCATCAGGTTCTCAAGACGCTGTGCATCCATCGCTTTTGCTGCGTGGCCTTCGATTCGCTCCTGATTATCAACAAATGAACGACGCCCATATACCGGGATGAGAGGAATATGTTCGCCCGGAATACGCTTCGGTTCTTCCAGCCATTCAGCGCCAGACAGAAGACCGCAATAAACTCGGCGTTTCTTCACTGTCCGCTCACCAATCAGTTCGAATGCACCATCGGTCAGCTCGTCGACAATATCTTTGATTTGCTCTTCATCATAGATTGCCGTTTCTCCGCTAACAGGGTTACGCCATGCTGTGAGCTTCACCTTCTCTATGCGAACTTCGTAGTAGCGACCAACATAGATAGCATCAGGAGTTGACCAGTCATATTGAGTGCCAGTGTCATCACGAGAAAGACTTGCCGCGATGGAATCAGGGTATTCAGCCTCGAACGCTTTAGGCGTCATGGAGAACATTTCCATAGCCCACATAGCATCAGAGCGGTCATATTGCTTGCTGTCCTGATCGAAGAAGACGCATGTCGCTGGGTCGTAAACCGGGAGAAGGCTTATACGGCGTTGCTCGTTACTCGGATCCATTTCATCTTCGTAATCGGCACACATGCGGAAACAACCGAATCCGCCCGTTACAGCATCATCAAATGCGTTATCACACGCTTCGCCACCGGATGTTTCCTGATAGTCAGCGCGGAATTTTCCGTTCATCTTTTCGGCTAACGCTTCCGATGCCTTATCGTCCTTCGGCCTGAATTTAACGCTGATGCGATTCTGTCGATACTCGCCAATGATGCGATCACATTCACGGGAAATCTTATTCAGTTCAAAGCGCGGGTAATGCTCAAACCTGCCTTCATCAAATGAGTAACCAGCGTTTGTGCTGCCTTCCCACTGTGCGCCGGATACCCGGACGAAACGTTGAGCCTCAATAATCTGCTCACGCATATCCTGCGTTGCTGACCAGGCATTATCAAAGTTGCACAGCACCCTGCGATGCCAGTCAGTCATCTTTTTTTCAGCCATATCAACCTACACCACAAGGAATTGAGTAACTGGAATAGTCGGGTTGCGCAGCCGACTCCGGGCAATGCATACACATCATCAGCGCATCAGCCAGGTTAGGAGATGGAATACCGAGCTTCTGCTTCATTTCGACCTTAGTCATAAGCTCCAGCTTCCCGTTGTTATTGAATTTGCGCTGAATCTGCGTCAGTTCTGCAAATAGCTTCTCCAGCATCTTCTCGCCTATCGCTTCTTTGTCGAAACTCAGCATGTCGTCGGGGTCTGCATACTCACCGTGAACAACCGCCCGATATGTCAGATACAGCCTGTCAGCCAGCGCGTAATAGAATTGCGCTCGCTTATTGCGGAACACATCGCCAATAGTGCGAACGTTGTCACCCTGTACGACTTCATCAGCCCATGCTCCGGCTTGATACGGTGCATCTTCATCGAATGGCGATTCGCTGCCCTTGAACATCGTGGCGGTGATTTTCTTGCCGGAGAACGCTTCCGTTGTCTGTCTGCGTAGCCCGGCACCAACACCATCACCATCCCACAGGTAATGGTCAGCGCCGTCTTCAATCGCCAGCGAAGTAGCCCAGTCAGCACCCTCGTTGATGTCCATCAGCAGACCTTCGGCAATGCGCTTAACTACCGAACCGTGACGCGATGCATAACCTTTAGCATCTGGCCCTGTATCTGATGGGTCATGCGCAGAGACAACAGCGCCTTTCGCTTTCCATCCGAGTTTCTTGTGCGCATCGGTTGCGGCTTCAAGCCATTCACGTTTGATGATTGCCATATCACTTGCGCTCACTGGCTCACCAAGCCAGATGTGACGATACAGTGTCGGATTTCTGCGTTTACACTCTTCCATCTCCAGACGGAGAACTTCAGGAAAATGCGGATTGTCGGTGTAGTTCACCGTCAGCAGACAAATATCATCGGGAGGATTTACAACGAATCGCTGATAGGTATCGTCGAGGATGTTCTTCGGGTTAAAGCTCACCCATATTTCAGAGAACGGCTTACGGATGGTTGGGATCAGGATATCCCACGATTCCTTTGTTACCGCTTCCGCTTCTTCCACCCAGCAGATATCAATGCCTTCGAGCGATTTAATCTTCGTCGGGTTGTTTTTGATGCCATAGAACATGAATTCAGCATTTGTTCCGAGATGACGAATCATGGAACGCTGAATTTCAAACTCAGCCGTATACCCTTCACGCTCTATGGTGTCTTCAAGCAGCCGGATTACCGAATCGCTGATACTGTTTTGCAGTTCACGAGCGCAGAGAATACGCACTGGCTGACGACGCGCCGCTTCAACAAGCAGCCTCGCAATTGCCCATGACTTACCGCTACCTCGACCACCTTTGGCGACTTTGTAGCGATGCGCCTCAATGAACGGTTCAAAGATAGGATTAATCGAGGTCATTTTCCGAATAGAGTGCTCATCGGTGATGTTTCAATCTGGATTGCGCCGCCGTCTTTGCCTGTTAGCTCGTGATCAACCTTGTCGCGCCATTTATCCTTCTGTCGGTTCTTAAGCCAGAAGATGGCAGCTGTTGTATCAGGCGGGTAATACTTCTCAAGAGGAGTTTCGACAATTCTGTTTTCAATAACACGAATATCGATGTCTGGAGCCACGAAGCCCATAGCGCGTTGATAAAGACGATCACTAACTTCTGCATCAGCGACTGCCTTACCCTTTTTTATGGACTCTAAAAACTCCGGATATTCCAATTTCCAATTGTTGATTGTTGCCTCGCTAACTTCAAAGAAGTCCGCGAGTTCGGCGTCTGTACAGCCCAGCAAGCACAGTTTGCGTGCCTGTTCGGCATACGCCTCTTGATACTTCGTTGGGCGCGCCATGTTTATGCTCCGGTAGTGAACAGGTCTAACGCTTCCTTCGATTTACGCACCGCTTCGATAGTGCGGGTCGTGATATCCGAATTAGCGCCGCCTGACTGGAAGTGAATTTTGAATAGCTCAAGCTTCAGTTCGTCAGTGCCAATGAATTGAAATGCTTCTTCTGCGGCTGCGTTCTGGTTCATGACCAGTTTGTAAATCTCTAACTGGAATTTCTGTTCTTCAGTCATGGGAATAATCTCTGCCATTGTTGGCTCCGTTTATCCGTTAAAAGGGATATCAGTTAAGTTATCCCGTGTAGGGTATAAGCCATTATCAAAGCCACTCAGTAAGGAATGGCTTTTGTGATAGCAATAAAAAAGGCCGCCTGGGCGACCTGTTAGTTGTTCACAACTTCCATTGAAGGTCCAGTATGTCGAAAAATGATCCGCATTTAGGGGGATTTTCCATTCTTGCCCTCTCTTCAGCCGCTTTGTAATAAGCCATTGGCCTTTTCACACCATCAGCACCAGTGATATATTCAACGCCTTCCTTCTGGTCTTTGTTTACGGAAACCATCGCAACATCTTCCACTTGTTCGTTATCGATTCAGCGGATGTCTTTCCATCAGTCCGCCACCACAAAGAATCTTTTTTGCCATAAGGCAGGAGGTTCATCTTTCAGTGGCTGCCAGTGTTATTTCCCCACTTTCTGGCTTGGGTTGTTTCGTGGTACTGCCGTTAACTGGTGGCCCAGAATAAATTCCGGTTTCATTATCAAGCCCACCCGTAAATGGGCTTTGTAATGAAGAGTTGTTATGAAAATTGCTCTAAACAAGCATTAATAGCCATCAGAAGTAATCGCTACAGATTTCAATCCCTCAATGTCATCCTTGGACAGGGCGAACCATTCACCGTGCTTTCTCTTTGCGGCAAATTTGCGATGAAGCATGTTTTCAGTTTCTCTTCCACCAGGGATCAGGCACTCAAGCTTCAAGCAGTCTGGTCCAGAGTTGCCAAGCGATTTGATGCGTTGTGGAATGTTGGATGAATACCCAATTTTGGTTAGCCCAGTTTTCTTCGATGACAAAACGTATACCTGAGGAGGTTCTTTTCTCTGGTCTTCCATTACACGTCTCATTGTTGCCATAAGTCCGCCGTGCATCAGCATTTCAACAAAGAACGCTGACCGAACACCTGACGACTTAAGCATGCCAGAAAATTCACTTGCCAATTCCATTAACTCTGCGATGTTTTCAGGAACTTTTTGGCAGTTATCTTCCTTGTATAAGGAAATCATTCTTTGAAGCTTTTCTTCTAATTGGTTCATAGCGTCTTTACCTTTTAGAAAGTGAGCCTGTCTCACAGAAAAGCCGCCCCGAGATGGTCGCCACCATATACGGCAGTTCTCAGGCTCAACTTTCTGAAAGGCTCGGGTGATGTAATATGCGCGTGAGATGCGCTGTGAAATTCAGATGTAAAAAAAGCCCCGCATCGCGAGGCTCATTAAATGGACTTTGTGATTTGCAAAAAATTATTTCAGGCATTGCGTCCTGATGTATTCCTGCAGGTAGTTAACCTGCGCGGTTATCCTGTCGATTCCACTTCGGAGACGGTAATAATTGAGTTCAGCATCTGCTGTAAGTCTTGGGCTTTCTCCATCGCCCATGCTGCTGGCTCCGGTCGTTGACTTTGCACAGGTGGCGGCGACTTGCAGGCGCTTACGACCAGCAGAAACATCAGCACGGAGACTTTCGATAGTCGCGTTAGCATCAGCAAGCTCCTTTGTGTATCTGGCGTCGAGTTCAGCTACATCACGTTGACGCTTCTGCATATCAGAGATGATAGATGTGGCTTTATCGCGCTGGTCTTTGTAGGCGATGGCGTTATCACGGTAATGATTAACAGCCCATGACAGGCAGACGATGGTGCAGATAACCAGAGCATAAATAATCGCGGCGACTCTGCTCACTGCTCTATCCCCCAACAGGCTAATGCGTTTTCCTGGTCACGACGAATAACTTGCCCATAGCAGTTATTTGAACGTATGCGGCAATCGCGCCCACCATCCTTAATCCACCAGCGAATCGCTTCGCATGCCCCCTTACGATCACCGGCATTCAGCCGCTTATAAAACGTCGACGGGAAACACTTACCGGGGCCAATGTTATAGGGACAAAATGACGCGATACCCGCTTTTTGTGGTTCGGTCAGTGTTACTTTAATATTGCGATCCACCCATGCCAGCGCCTTATCACGTTCAATAGCGTTAACCTGGTCGCATTTTTCCTTCGACAGTTTCATACCGGGAAAAACGGGTTTTCCATCCACCATCGTGGCACCCCGACAGATGGTCCAGATGCCGGAACCATCGCGGTATGCCGTAGTGTGGTTACCTTCCTTTTCATCCAGAAACTGGTCGAGAATGTCAGGCGCAGGCGCACCAGCGGCAATCAGCGCCAGAACGGCAGCCGACAGGCCGTATTTGATTTTGGTGTTCATGGATATTTATCAGGATTTATCGGCAACAGATAACGAGCCAGCTTATATACGTCCTTTAAGATAAGTCAGTCCTGGATGAAACCAGTAAGCCGGCACTTTTTTAAAGGGCGGATTATCAAAATCACGAAGAAGAGCCTCCCGCACAACTGCATCCTTGTCCGCACCACTGGCCAGCGCTTCAATCTCAGCAGCTATCTGCAGATATCCCATGCAATGACCAATGCGCTTCATCAGCCCCTGCTTTTTATTGTTCTTCAGGTAATCAATGGCAAATTCAATGAGCGCCTCACTATGCTGGTGCGATGGCGGTGTTAATTTCCCATTTTCTGAGATGGTTATTTTCCCGCCATCTCCGTATACAACAAAGGATGGCCGGTTACACTCCCATTCCTGATCTTTATCAGGTGCAGACGCAATAAAATAACGTTTATTTCCTTCCTCTCCGGCACTTTTAACCGTAATGGAGTACTCAGACTGCAGACAAGACGCCTCTTTTTCTGACCGCAGTGTTGACGGCGGCATCTTCAGAGAACCAGTAATTCTTCCCGGTAGCTTTCCTTTGCAGGTTATCAACACATCCTGCGCCTCTAAAATTACGGGGCGCTTTTCCGGCGACTGCTCATCCCCTTCACATAACCCGGCAGCAACATCCAGGAAGACCTGTCTGATGCTCCTTCTGGCTGCTGCCTCATAAAACTCCAGCGCGGCACCTTCAACACGGTCCAGCGAGATGTCCAGGTCAAAAATTTCACCGTCAAAGCGTTTTTTGTCCCGTAACGCTAAAGTTACCGTAACTTTATTCTCAAAATTGCGGATCCCTTTCACAATCAGTTCATAGTTTTGAGTCATTGAATTACTCTCCCCGTGCAGCCTTACGCTTGTCTTCTCTGATTTTGAAGTACAGATTTGTCAGATAAGTCAGGAAGCCCAGAACCAGACTCCCCAGTACACCAATCGCAGCCCACTGTGATGGACTGACCTGATCCAACCACTGCAAAAACCAGTATCCCGCACTACCAGCGGATGTTCCGTAGGCAATGCCAGTTGAGATTTTGTCCATTGATTTCATAGCAACGCCTCCGCCAGTAACGGATTGCGTAGTTCTTATATTGGGAAGGGGAAAAAAGAAGGCCGCAGCGTAACTATCACTGATGAATTCAGGATAGCCAGTGGCTACGGCTCAGTTATGGTGCTGGTTGACGGACTTGAACCGCCACCCATTCGCTTACAAGGCGACTGCTCTACCATTGGAGCTAAACCAGCATATTTGGCGGGACAGCGTGGACTCGAACCACGATAAGAAGGTTAACAGCCTTCCGTAATGACCTTTATACGACTGCCCCAAATAAAAAAAGCCACCGTTGCAACTTAAGAGTCACTAACGGCAGCTTATGCGAATAGTGTTGCTCATTTGCTCAATGATGTCAACACATTCTATGCTACATGTTTAATTTTCTCTACACGTTTCCGGTTTTTAAACGCACTATCCAGAACCGGGTAAATCATAAACAACGAGGCATTGAGGATTTCGTCAACTTCCCGGCGACAGGTTGCGAGCGATGGTTTTTGAATACGCCCGCCGCCCCGGCATAACATCTTGCGAGGTCTTGCGGCACGATGATAGTAAGATGCAATGGCATGCTTGGAAGATCCATGAGCGTAGTAGCTGAGGAGGATGCCAAAGGCTTTCTTGTCAATGCACATGACGGAATCGACGACCTGAGAAATCAACATTCCATCATCATCATTACACATTGGCCTTGTCATAACTCTTCCCGGCTCTACGCTCTCCATGAACTTCGCTATTACGCTGCTCATGCGCTTTTCCAGGCGGCCTGAATAAACCCATGCGCCCCACAGTTCAAGCCAGCCATTCAGCCAATCGTGCTGTTCTTTGGTGAGGTTTAGTTCTCTTATGCCCACGCGCCTTCTCCCTGTACCTGAATCAATGTGAGCTTTCCGCAGAACACTGCGCCGGTATCGATATACATCTGGTTGGCAAATTTGAGCGGTTTCACTGCTGGCGTATGACCAAAGATGAACGTGTCCGCGCCTTTAATTTCTTTCACGATCCCGTCTTGTGAGTTGCTGATTCGTTCTCGGTTCCAGATTACCTGCTGATGATCAACTGGCTTTCCAAACTCGTATTCGTCACAAGGATAATCGGCGTGGCAGATGACATATTTTTTATCTTTGCTCACCAGTTCGATGATTAACGGAAGTTCATCTGCTTTATGGGCAAGAGCTTTAGCCAGAATTTCTTTGTCGTAATCGAGATTAAAGAACCAGCCACCGCCATTAAGCATCCAGTGATTGACGTTTCCGCGCTCTGATAAGCCATCAATCATCATTTGCTCATGGTTTCCACGTACAGCTCTGAACCAGGGGAATGTGATTAATTCCAGGCATTCGACGTTCTCTGTACCGCGATCGACCAAATCGCCAACCGAGATAAGCAGGTCTTTTTTGGTGTCGAATCCTATCGTCTCCAGTTTTTTCATCAGGTTCGTGTAGCATCCGTGCAGATCGCCAACTACCCAAATATTTCGGTATTTGCTGCCATCAATTCTTTCGTAATAGCGCATCTCTTTCACTCCATCCGCGATGAACCATGAGAACGTCGTTGACGATGGCGTGCATTTTCCCGTCTTTATCATCAACGTATTTTCTGACCGTAACGCGACTACATTTCAGTCTGCGTGCTACTTCTGTCTGGTTTCCGTATGCTTCAACGAGCATGTCTGGAATGGTTTTTACTGAGAACGTCATGCGGCCTCACTTCTGCTATTTCGCAGGTCTTTGAGTTTCTGTTGGTACTCTGCCTTGATCGCCTTGCACTCTTCGACAGTCCAGCGATGGCGGTTATGGTTTAATTCGATTTCGTCTACTGCTTCCTGCCCGATGCGATTAATCAGTTCGACGCGATACGGAACGAGATTTCCGCTTTTGTGCTGGTTGCACACCACGCATTGCTTGTGAATATTGCGTTCATCAAATCGGAGTTGAGGTGCCGCAGCAGTTGTCCGGTAATGTCCGGCATCCCACTGAGCAGACGTGAGCGTTCCGCACGAGATACATGGTAAGTCGCGGTCTCTTTCTCTGATGAAGGCGTTTACGGCTTGTTGGGCTTGTTTAATCCAGTAACTGCGGGGCTTTAAGGCGAGTTTTCGAATCTTAAGTTTATCTTTCTGTTTCTGCTCCTCTCGTCGTCGTTTCTTCTCTGCTGCTTTTTCCGCTTTTTCGCGTTCTTTACTTCGTCGTTCGAGTGCTATCTTGGTTCCACACTCTGGAGAGCACCACCACTGATTAGCGAATGCAGGATGAAACCATTCCCGACATTTATCGTTTTTACATCGTCTTCGCGCTGGTTTAGCCATCGTCTTCTTCCTCGTGCATCGAGCTATTCGGATCGCTCATCAGTTCTGCACAGCAGTGCTCACACACGTGAACTTCCAGCACATGCAGCTTCTGACCGCAATTAGCGCACGTTAAAGCCCGCTCGACGCTTTCTTGTTCGTAACTTCGATTTTGGTCAATCACCTTGTTTTCCTCGCACGATGTCTTAGCCACCGGATATCCCACAGGTGAGCCGTGTAGTTGAAGGTTTTTACGTCAGATTCTTTTGGGATTGGCTTGCGTTTATTTCTGGAGCGTTTCGTTGGAAGGTATTTGCAGTTTTCGCAGATGATGTCGGTGAAACTTCGTCGCTGTCGCCTCATGCCTCCCTCCCTGTTCGTTGTGACCATTCATACTCTCGCCGGGAGTCATCACTCCACCGCACGTTGCGCTCTGAGCCGAACCAAAACATGATTTCGATAAGCTCAGTCATGCTGGCCTTTCGCATTTTGCTGGTACGCACGCCAAGCATGACAACGCCACCGTCGATACCAGGCACACTTCGTTGCTCCAGTTTTTTGGTCTTAAGCCACAGGGCAGTGAACAGGTCTTTCCAGTCTTCCGGCGCCAGCCGTTGACCATGCCATAGCACCTGACGCGAAACATCGTTCAGCATCGGCCACATACGGTCATTCTGCGCTTTGCTACGCTTGGATTCTTTAACGTGGACTTCGTGGGGTGACTTGTCGTCGATGGGAAGTGAGAGTATTGCGTCTATGGCGTTATTTCTGATTGCTTCGTTGCGAAGCATGTATATTTGCCTCACCCTTAAACCTCCTGAATCGCATTCTGACTAACTTTTGCATCTCGCCACCTAATTACATGCCTGAGCAATGATTAGGTCGCCACAGGCTTATTTATGTGGCTTAAAATCGATTTTGCTTACATACAAACAAAAGGCCTACGATTACCAGCAGGCCTTTATCTTTTTTTAACACGCTTTCGAGTCCTTTTAGATTTTTCCTTAAGATATTCCGCAAGTTTATCCTCATCATTATTAAATTGAGATAAAAGCTCATGCTCGCAATTAAGTGCTTTACTCGCATAAGTTCCATATAGTTTCTTTCTTGCTAGTGCTGCTATGAATGCTGCATCTTCTTTGCTATCGAAATACCCTAACGATATTGTCTTATTTTTATAACCAACATAAGACTTCCACCTGCCAGTTGTCTTATCCCAAGACACTCCAATCGCACCGGATGTGTTTAACCTATTCCCTACAATGTTTCTTGCATTCTGCTCCTCTGTTGCCAGTCTTAGATTTGAAATCCTATTGTCAAGTCTGTTCCCATTTACATGATCAATAAACTTAGGAGGCCATTTTTTGTATACATAGAACCAAGCAAGTCTATGCGCATAATACAAAACATTATTTATGCTAATGCATATATAACCACCACTAACACCTCCAGCAATACTACCTTTTACTCTTACTACTGAATTTGTTTTTAGCCATTTAAATATTCCTGTTTCTGAGTCATATGATAATGTTGACAGAAGCTCATCGTGATCAATTAGTTTTTTTATTCGCATAAAGAATATACTTAATAATATATACAGTAAGAACCATTAGTAACGATAACCCTGCTATCAGCTCAGTGATGTAGATGGCCATTTAATACTCCGTCACGTTTTCCTGTCGCCACGCCTCGTCATATTCCGATTTCGGCATATTGGCGATGTAGCTATATGGCGATCCTGATTCAAGTTGCAGGAACTGGTGCGATTGCTCGTCAAGGAACAACGGGACACCACCTTCCCAACCTTCGCCGTTACGTTGTTTTTCAAGCATCAAAACAGATGCCGGAGACACCAGTAGCTGTTCGTCCTTCTCTGACATCTGTTCACCGCTTTGAACTCTCTGTAACGCTCTCTCGCGAGCCTTGTTACGCCAGATGATAAAAAGGTTGTCTGTCAGGTCTGTTATCGCTCCAGAGCCTTTTACGTCCATTTTCCCGGTTGGTTTTTCTTCGCTGTCTCCTTTTCGCGAGTGAGTAACGAGAATGACGTGGGAGTTTGTTTTGTTTTTGAAGTCGCAAATCGAGTCAACAAACGCCTTCTGCCCGTTATAGTCATCGTCGCCTATGCCACATTTCATCAGGCTGTCGATGATGAATAACTGGATCCCGTATCGGCGGCGAGCGTAGTCGAATATTTCGATCAGCCTGTCGGCTTTCGCCGTTCCGGTCAGGCCAAACACCCAAAGTCTTTCGTCATAAAATTTAAATGCAGAGTCAATTTCCAGCACTGGCGGCATCTTGCAGCACGTCGCCTGACGGGTAAGGCGCTTAAGGAGAATACCAGGCTTCAGCTCAAGTGACGCGATGCACGTCTTCACACCCTGACGCATTGCCTCAAGTGCCATATGCCCGACAACCTCCGTTTTTCCGTGACCGTTCACCCCATTGACCAGCGTCAACTCTGCCTCACGGAACTGGAATTTATCTGCCAGAGATTCCCACGGTGGATTAAACAGATACTGCTGCTTGCCGTAGAAAGCGTTGATAGTGTCCTGGTAAAACTCTCGCGCGCTGTAGAGTTCTTCAGGATCGAAGTAGGATGCCGTGCCGATGTACTGCCAGATTTCATCCTCGGTAACACCGTTCATCAGGCATTCGTTGATGTCTTTGTACGGCAGAGTAACAAGACGGCAACGATGTTCACCGAGTCGGCTTGCGATTTCCCTTGCGGCTTCACGACCAACATCATCAACGTCCATCGAGATGAATATTTCCTCAAACCTGTCGAGGTTGTGATACTCAAACTCAATCCACTGTTGCTTAGCGCCTTTCCCGCCACCAAACGGCACGGATAACGCCGAGATGCCGTATTGCGCATAGCTCATACAATCAATTTCGCCTTCGCAAAGCACAACCGCCCTCACGCCAGCGTCCAGAGCCTGCCATCCGAACAGGCAAGGTTCGCAATCACCTTCTGCCATAATGACTTTCTTCCCGTCCGGGCGCTCAGTGCTGATTCGCTTGACCTGCAACAACTCACCATCGCGTTTGTACGGAATCACCAGAGCATCCAGTTCCCGCTCTCCATTCCACACCTTGCCGCTGACAACCTCGTAGCGCTTTACGATTTCTGGCGATATGCCACGCGATTGCAGGTACTCAAGATGGGATTCTGTTCTGGTAACGTAGCGGGCGATTTTCTTGCGATCAGGTCTGGAGAATTTCTTCTCACGTCTGGCATCGAAATGGTGATCGTCATCCTTGATACCGAGAAATGCTTTCGCTTCCTGCATAGCCTGATGCAGGTTAATTCCACGACATGCCATCCACAAATCAAGCATGTCACCGCCGTCTCCCTCAGCGAAATCAGCCCATTTTTTCTTGCCGCTAAGGTTGACCTTAAGGCTGTTTCCCTTGTCACCGTTGACGTTACCGGCAACCCACTCATGCCCCTCTTTCTTGCCATTTGGCAACAGGTGCGGAGCCACCCTGTCAACCTGCGCCCAAAGCAGGTCGCTAAGTTCACTTGGCCTCATGATTCCCTCAGATTGAGATTTTTAAACCAGAAATCGACAAACGAAATACTTAACCAGCCGTGGTTATAACCAGCGACCAGTAGCGATTTGATTTTTGATTTCATGGTTCACCTGTCGAAAAACACGTAGCCAGTTTTCGATACGGTGATTGCGGATGATGGTTTGGATTGTGGTTGAATGGTTTCTGGCTTTTCGTCGTTCCAGCGCTGACCGTTCAAGTAGCTCGATGGTAACAACCTGTCGAATCCGAACTGCTTACCATTCCTGCATGCGATGTCTTCTGCCAGCATCGTGGCAAACTCGCTTGCCGTACCCCTGGTAGTTTTACGCCATTCCCTGAACTGTGTTCTGAATGCCGAAGCTGCGTTTTTTTTCCCGGCTTTCCGCATGCCTGCACACCAGAATATTTCCTCGAATGCCTTGTCGGTTTCTTCGTGACGGTCAGATGATTTTTCACACTCCGTCCGAACACTTTCGGACATAGTGTTTTTATTATTTCTTTTTTCTTTTGTAATAGTTTCTTTTGTGTGTCCCTGTTTTGGTGACAGCGCTGTCACCGTTTTGGTGACACTTTTTGTCACCAATGCAGTGACATTATCACCAGAGTAGTGACACCCTTCGATTTGCCATTCCTCGATGTTCTTGTTAGGCCCGATTTGCTGGCCTTCGCGAAGGATTACCTTCATCGCGATAAGCTCATTCTTGGCCTTGTTTACCTTCTGTCTTGGCAGCCTGGTAATTTGAGCTAACTGACTATCAGAGATGCGATCCATCTTTTTACCGTATCCGTATGTTTTACGGCATATGGCGTGGGCAACCTTGCTCTGATTTTTTGTTAAATCTGCGCCGATAAGCTCTTCATACAGGGCATTTGCAAGACGGGTATAACCATCTTCAACTTCTGCCACACGACGCTCCACAGGCCGTTGTGAGGGCCTTAAATGTGTTACGGTTGCAAGATTACTCATGACCTTTCTCCTTCTGCATCAGCTTCACTTTTTCCAACTCAGCCCGGAATCGACCAGGCTGCTTGAAGCTGGACAGGAAGCGATCACGTAGTATGTGTTTGTGAATTTTGTCCTGGTAAGGACTGAGTTGTTTTGTCATAATTACTCCTGTGGATTGATCCAGTAATTCCCTCAGAATTGCATATCAATTTGCTTAAAATCCTCGGTGGCAGCCGGGGATTTTTTCTTTGTGATTTCATCAAGCGCATACTTAAAAGCCCTGCTAATCGGACTGATGTCTGATGCCATTCCGAAAGCACACAAGACCGAAGCAATAAATCTCCAGTCCGTTCTGCTTATCTTCGATTCATGACAGCCAATCATCTTTGCCAGACCGCGCTGGGTAAGCGTTGACAGGTTGATGAGTAAATCTGTTTCTGCGCGATCAACGTCGCGCTGTGATAGTTTGCTGTAACTTGTTTGTTCCATTTTTTAAGATTTCCAATAGTGAATAGTTAGTTGAAAGGTATGCGTGGAAACGCATATGGCCTTAGTTGGTCAGATATATTGGGACTCGCTTTGTCAGCGACGTAGGACGAATGTCCATTGTGAAAATAGCGGTGTTACTTATGCAGCCAGAAGGTTCTTTTTGCTTATTTCAAGCATTTCGCTTGCTTGATATTTGCCACCAGAAATCTCTTCGATTTTTGATGCGTATTTCGTTTTCCCAAAAAACTCAGTCTTAGGGAGGAAGCCGTTTTTGAGCCACTTATAGACAGCTCTTTCGCTAACTCCACAAGCCTTCGCAACTTCAGGGATGCCGACACCTTTAATCGGCTCATCAAGATTTTGCATAGGGATATCCTTTTTCGTACTTTCAGTACGCATTATGATTGAACTGAAAGTTTTTGCAAGTGCTTTAGTATCGTACTCATGGTTCAGAATGAAAAAGTGCGCAAAGAATTCGCCCAGCGGCTAGCGCAAGCCTGTAAAGAAGCTGGTCTTGATGAACATGGTAGGGGAATGGCTATAGCCCGTGCCCTTTCTCTTTCGTCCAAAGGCGTTAGCAAATGGTTTAATGCTGAGTCTTTACCGCGTCAGGAAAAAATGAATGCGCTTGCGAAATTTCTAAACGTTGATGTTGTTTGGCTTCAGCACGGCACTTCGTTAAATGGAGCGAATGATGAAGATACTCTTTCATTTGTTGGCAAATTAAAAAAAGGGTTAGTGCGCGTGGTTGGTGAGGCAATTCTTGGTGTTGATGGTGCCATCGAGATGACCGAAGAGCGCGATGGGTGGCTCAAAATTTATAGCGATGATCCAGATGCCTTTGGCCTTCGTGTGAAAGGAGACAGCATGTGGCCCAGAATAAAATCAGGAGAATATGTACTCATTGAGCCTAACACCAAAGTATTCCCGGGTGATGAGGTGTTTGTCAGAACCGTTGAAGGACACAACATGATTAAGGTTCTTGGCTATGACAGAGACGGAGAATACCAGTTTACAAGCATCAACCAGGACCATAGGCCAATAACGTTGCCTTATCATCAAGTAGCAAAGGTGGAGTATGTGGCTGGTATTCTGAAGCAATCTCGCCATCTGGATGACATCGAGGCAAGGGAGTGGCTGAAAAGTTTGTGACTTCAAGTACGCGACAAGCCCCGTCCTTCAGGGCGTGGAGGATGTCAAAATAACTTTAAATAACACACCACCAACATTTAACACATTGAATTAAAAAACCTACAATATTTGATGAGAGGCGTTATGGAACCGGTCAAAATTAAACCATCTGTGGATTATATTGAAACCTATGCGGACTTCGCTAGTTTTGCTCCACTACCGGGAGCGGAAAAAAATCTCATTTGTATACATTTTATCGCAAACAAGTCAATACCTGCGGTACTATCCCAAAATGATATACCAGATCAACCAGGTAGAGCGAATATGCAGATAGGCTCTGTAAATGAACTCAATCAGCAATGCACTGTGATAATGCCAATGGCACAACTAAAGGCTCTTCAGGAGAATATAGTTCTTCTTTTCGAACAATTAGAGGCACAAAACTCTAATGGAGCGAAGTCGTAATGCAACAACCGGAAGAAGTAGGTGATTTAACTATTACTTACAAAACATCAAGTATTGTTAAACCACTGCAAGTTTCCCTGAATAACGTTAATACTCGCGATTTCATGATGTTCATGGAAACAGCAAAAGGTAATCTGTTTTCTACGCCTATTTCCTCTTATTCACCAAAAAACATGGTGGATGATGCGACCAATTCCCAGCTAACTGCTACAATCGTAGATAAAGGAGGGGTTGCCGATTGTAAAGGACAATCTAATGTTATCCCACCGTACGAGGAAACTCCTATACAGGGAACCGCAATGTCCGATTTGAGCAGAAACGAAATACAGGCACTTCTGAAGGCAAATAAAGCTGAAGTGGATGCAGTGGCCTCAAAAATGCAGGCTGATATGGCCAAATGGCGTGAACTAATGGCTTCAGATATAAAGGAGATGAAGCATTTAGTTGTTACTCAGCACGAACAAATCAACAGTCGTCTGGACATACAATCGAGTAGAATTGAGAGTGCCCTTGACTCCCAATCAAAAAAGATCGATGCAGCTCTTTCTGTTCAAGAGGCAAAGTTAGAAGGTAAGCTTAGTGATGTTAAGCTTGATATAATCAAATGGGCCCTTGGCTTGCCAGCATTAGCATTTGCTGTATATAAAATCTACGGATTGCTCTCTGGAGTCTCAACCCCCTAATACACACCCGGCCTCAGTGCCGGGTTTTATTTGCCTCTCGCTCCCCCACCTAAAAACACATAACCAATTGTATTTATTGATGTAACTCGCTAAACCATGCAGTTCTGATCCCTGCCGCATAACCTTCATCAGCCACATTTTCAAAAATAAATTTCCTTATATATCAGAATCATACTTCGTAGAGTTAATAAATCACCAAAATTCGTACCAATAGTTCTTGATAATGTCGAACTATTGGTTCATTATTATCGTCATCAGCAGGACGCACTACTCACCAGGGCGGTGAATATACAACGATTCGAATATGAATCTACGGCGCTGACAAAGCGCAATAACCAAAGTGAACTTTGGGGTGAATGCAGAAGCTAACCTTCTCGGCGGAGGCGCTTTGCAATGATTACGCGACCGGAGTTAGTCGCCCGGCTGTATTCACCGCCAAAGTTCATCAGGAGGTTCCATATGACACGCAGAACTCAGTTCAAAGGCAATTCACGTTCTCGTCGTCGTGAGCGTTTAAAGGCAAAGGCATTAGCTAACGGCGTGCTGGCCCGCGAAGAAGCAATAAGTTCAGAAGTATTACACCGCCCTACTCTAAGCAGAGCGCAGATTCAGGCTAAAGGTACTCACGAAACGCCTGAGCGCATAGAAGACGCTAAGCCAATTAAGTTCATGGCACAGGACGTGATCTGGCAACAGAAAGAATACAGACGCAATCTGGAGAGAGCGGCCATTGTGTACGCGAATGAGTTTGGACATAAGCAACCAGAAACTGGTGTATGTCTTCCAGATGTAGCTCTTTACGCAGCAGGATACCGGAAATCAAAACAACTGACGGCGAGATGACTTGTGTTGGTCGCCAGAAAATGAAATTAGGCAGCAAACCACTTATTTGAGGGCTGATACATGAGAGTAAAAACTATGGGCGCAAGCCCATTAAGTGGTCGTATTTTTCAAGGAACATTAAACACTGAAAAAGGAATGTGGGTGGGAAAGAAAGAAGATGTAACCGAACAGGCAGTTAAGGCAGTAGCTGAACACATGATGATAAAAGACCAAAAATATGCATACGAAACGAAGGATGGCAAATGGCTGATAATAAGCCATCAAGTGGTTGATAAATTACCAGAAGATTTTATTGCTGATTAAATTCACTTTGGAACAAACAACAGAATAAACACTGCACTGTGTATTCATTCCAACGAGTGAATACACGGAGCAATGTCGCTCGTAACTAAACAGGAGCCGACTTGTTCTGATTATTGGAAATCTTCTTTGCCCTCCAGTGTGAGGGCCTTTTTATATGCATACCAATAACGCTTCACTCGAGGCGTTTTTCGTTATGTATAAATAAGGAGCACACCATGCAATATGCCATTGCAGGGTGGCCTGTTGCTGGCTGCCCTTCCGAATCTTTACTTGAACGAATCACCCGTAAATTACGTGACGGATGGAAACGCCTTATCGACATACTTAATCAGCCAGGAGTCCCAAAGAATGGATAAAACACTTATGGCTATCCAGACTAAATTCACTATCGCCGCTTTTATTGGCGATGAAAAGATGTTTCGTGAGGCCGTCGAAGCCTACAGAAAATGGAGGTCAAAATGATTCCGGTAGAACTGGCGAAAACTCCAGAGTTAAGTCGATTAAAAAGAGAATATCACATTGCTGAGGCTCGTTACTGGCGTAAAGCGGGAGATAAATCAAAGAAACAACTTTGCTTATGGCAGGCACAAAGAGAGCGCATGAATGAGCGTGAGTTTCTTTCCTCCCCATCCGAATTACCATTCTGAGGCAAATTATGGGAACTGCGACATTAATACTCGGTGAATCTGGCACCGGAAAATCAACCAGCATGAGAAATATCAATCCAGAGGAAGCAATACTTATAAAACCAATAGGCAAGCCGCTTCCATTTAAATCAAAAGACTGGCTGGCATGGGATGCCAGAGCAAAAAAAGGAACCGTAGTTACCACTGACAAATGGGACGTAATAGTTGCCGTAATTAAGCGTGCTCACGAATACGGGAAAAGAATCGTTATTGTTGATGACTTCCAGTATGTGATGAGCAATGAGTTTATGCGCCGCTCAGAAGAAAAATCGTTTGATAAATTCACTGAGATAGGCCGCCACGCATGGGAGGTGATTAAGGCTGCACAGGATGCACCTGATGACCTGAGAGTCTATTTTCTTGCACACACCGAAGAAACCCCTATGGGGCGTGTGAAAATGAAGACTATCGGCAAAATGCTGGACGAGAAAATCACTGTCGAAGGCATGTTTACTATAGTTCTTCGCACCCTTACCCGCGATGACCAGTTCTTTTTCACCACGAAAAACAACGGTGCAGACACTGTAAAATCCCCAATGGGAATGTTTGATTCTAATGAGATTGATAACGATCTCTCTTTCGTCGATGCCACTGTTTGTGATTACTACGGCATCAATAATGTTCATCAAATTAAGGAAAACGCCGCATGAGCAACGTGATTTTTACTTATAACGAAGAAGCAGCACTGACCGCAGGGCAAGGTGGTTTTATTAACGAAACTGGTGCTCATATCATTACCATTACTGAAGCAGAACTAAAGCAATCAGAAAAAGGAGCCAAATTTATTGAGTTTTCTGGCGAATCTGACGACGGACGTAAAATCCAATATCTTAGCGTCTGTGTTCAGAAAAATGACGGAACGGAAAACAAATTTGGCGCAAATGTCGTTCACGCCATGATGGGGTGTGCCGGGATTGGACAATTAACGCAACATATGGTTTCCGCCAGTAAATTTGTTGCTCCTGAGTTTCATGGAAAGAAAATCGGGTTAGTGCTCCAGAAAGTATTAACCACAAACAAAAAGACTGGCGCAGACAGCTACCAGATGGAAATACGCATCCCGTTTATTGCACAAACAGGTCAAACCCTTAAAGAAAAGGCGGAAGGCAAGCAACCAGAAACTATCGCCAACATGGTTGCCAGCCTCAAAGATAAATACAATCGCTCTAAAAACGTAAGCCATAATCATGCAGATGATTATGGTTACAGCCAGAACGATTACCCTCCTTTCTGATTATTGAAAATAAGGCTCCCATTATGCCAGCGCCTCTGTATGGTGCGGATGACCCGCGCAATTGCTCCGGTAGTTCCAAGGCGGAGGTGCTGGAAAATATCAAAAACAATTTCGACGCGTTTCTTGCTCTGACACCAGAAACAAAAGCAGAACGGATGTACCGACGCGATATACAACTCGCGCTAAAACAGGAGAAGGACCGAACAAACGAAACAGCAATGAGACCGTTGCGAAAAGCGACAATAGACAAATTCCCTGAATATATCGACCCGCGCCTGCGTAATTACCGCTCACGCTATGGCGCTATCAGTAATGACTGAGGAATTTACCATGAGAGGACTTGCATACAATCCCGGCATTCTTCCGGCAGAAATGATTATTCGCCAACGCGTAAAGCCAATGCCATCGAGAGAGGAATTGCTTAAGAGAAATTCTTTTCCATCAGTGAATCAAAACAAATATCTGAATGCGATGTTGCGGAGTGGGAAGAAATGAAACAAATGTCACTAATTGAGATGGATGGATTTCTTAAAGGTAAATGCATCCCAAGTGATTTAAAGGTTAACGAAACAAACGCTGAATATCTGGTGCGTAAATTTGCTGAAGCGGAGGCCAAGTGCGCGGCGCTGGCAGCGGAGAATGCGGCGCTTAAACAGTCGGAGAAGGAATTTAATAACTTCTGTCGTCAGGAGTACTACGGTTGGGAGGACAACTTCACGGAAACCCCAGCCACCGATGCTTTTCTGGCTGAAATTCGTGCGGAAGCACGCAACGAGGGGATTAACTATACCGCCAGCCGTCTTGCTGCTGCGTTCAATCACGGATTTATCAATAAGTCTTTGCGTGAAGTTTTCGACGTTACGCGCATGATTCTGTCAGCGAAAGAAGAGTTGGCTAATGAACCGTACCCGATTGATGGCCTGTCCGGTGAATATGCGGAGAAATCCCTTGAAGAATGGGCGGAACAGCTTCGCAAAGGAGGCAACCAGTGAGTAATTCAGCACGACTACAGCTTGGTTTTTCACCGCTATCAAAAACTATCATGCTGGCAAAAATGCGCGATGTTGAAGGTGGACGTATGCGCGTTGGCAATGATCCAGGTCGTGATGTTACCAATGAGGCTGCTCAATTGGTGTGGCAACTGGTCATGGCTGAAGGTGGTGAGATAGTGTGGGAGCTGGATGATGGTTCTCGCATGGTGTTGAAGGCAGAAAAGCAGGAGGCAGCCAGTGAGCGAAATTAATTACCAGGCACTGCGTGCTAAGGCAGAAAAAGCAACGTGTGGTGTGTGGTCGCTAGAATATGGAGAGGAGAGATTTGATGCTGGTGATGCGCTAATTCATCGTGAAGTTGTTGGATATCTTCCCATTTGCAGAATTGAAGGAGCGCATCCTGAAAGCGGTTTCGATGAAGATTTCCAAATGGAACAGCAGGCCAATGCTGAATTCATCGCCGCAGCCAATCCAGTTACCGTGCTGGCATTGTTGGATGAACGGGAAAGAAACCAGCAATACATCAAACGCCGCGACCAAGAGAACGAGGATATTGCGCTAACGGTAGGGAAGCTGCGTGTTGAGCTGGAAGCCGCAGAGAACAACCTTATTGATAGTGAGTGCCATGTTGCTGAACTGGAAGAAGCGCTACGCGATAAGCAGGCGTTACTTGAAGCATCAGAGAAGCGCATAGCAGAACTGGAAGCGCGGGAAATAAAACCAGCCAAAGGCGAAGTTCTTGTCGTTGTATCTGGTTTTACTGGTTGCGGAAAAAGCGCCATTGCCGGGGAAATAGAAATCGCGATGAAGGCTATTGGTGTACCGGTTAAGTGGACTAATGGCGATGCAGAAAAGCGCATGACTGGCGCTGACTGGCTGACAGCGATTGAGATGTACAAACCAACTGTGCGCATCGTGGAAGTTAATGTGCCACGCGCCGCAGGCATTCGCATCAAAGGAGAGTGATATGACCACTATTACCAAAGAGCGACTGCTGACAATCAGGCAGTGGCGCGAAACATACGGACCTGGTAGCAACGTTGTACTGCCAGCAGAAGAAGCGGAAGAACTGGCACGAATTGCTCTGGCATCGCTGACAGCAGAGCCGGTGGTTTACATGTGGGATAGCGAAAGAAAAGATATTGATGCCCCTGGGTATTATCGGACTGAGCATTTAGTGTTCGCTGAGAGTAGTGTTAAGCAATGGGGAGGGCGAGTTGTTCCGCTTTACACCGCCCAGCCAGTGCCGGTAACTCCGGATGGTTGGATAAGCTGTAGTGAGCGAATGCCGAACGACGCGCAGTGGTGCGTAGTGAACACAGAATACGGGTATTACGTGCAATGCAGGTCTGAAGGTCAAGGGTGGCTTGGTGATGATATCAGCATCCCTGAATGCGATGTAATCAATTGGATGCCGCTACCAGAACCGCCTCAGGAGGTTAACCGTGGCTAACCTGCAACTTGCCGTCAAAGGTGAATACTTCGCAGATAGTTTTCCCCAAATATGGGGAAAATCCCGAATGGCGCGGCTTACAGCAGGATAAAGGCTACATGATTTGACAAATCCGCCAGAGCTATCGCATACTGACCGCACTACAACGTCAGCGGTCAACCGCACCCGATAGCTTTGCGGCTTTTTTATGCCTGTTTACAGGTATCGCCATATCTATGGCGGGTCGAGAGAGCCTAATAGAACACCCTTTCGGGAAATAAGCTCCGCCGTCTGACGCGGTAGTTGAAGCCCGCCACCCCACTAAGGTGGCAGTCAATACTAAAACGTCAGGAGTCATGATTATGGCTATTCAACTCATCCCCGTATTCAACGGCACTATCGCCAACGAAACCACTCTTCTCGTTAATGCTCGCGATTTACATACTTTTCTTGGGGTAGGTAAACGCTTTGCATCGTGGATTACAGAACGCATTGCTGAATATGGTTTCGTTGAAAATCAGGACTATATTTTGGTTTCCCCAAATCGGGAAATCAAAGGTCGAGGAGGCGATCGCCGTAGCAAAGACTATCACCTCACCCTCGATACGGCCAAAGAAACTGCGATGGTCGAGCGCAACGAAAAAGGCCGCCAGATACGCCGATACTTCATCGAGTGCGAAAAGAAACTTCGCAGCATGCAACCAGCGCAGCAATTCACAGACGAGGAAATCATCCTCCTCTGCTACATGCAGGTACAGATGGAGAATGCACAGGACATCTGCAAACGCCTGTACCCGATAATGAAGGAACTTAACTCATCATACGCGAGTAAGCTGTATGACATTGCGTTTGAAACCTTCTATGCGGTGACGAAAAACAGAGATGTACTGCTCAGGGAGGCGACACGACTTGACCAGGCAAGCGCCGTTTTCGAACGGGCAAGACCAATGTTGAAAAGCCTTCGGGCGAGACAATTCGAATTTTAATCATCAAAGGAGCTTCGGCTCCTTTTTTGTTGGAGAAAAATCAACCACTACTCGTTCCCTTGCGAGTAATTGCGGAGACTTTGCGATGTACTTGACACTTCAGGAGTGGAACGCTCGCCA
>ERZ827488.1013-NODE-1013-length-37286-cov-9.163654_pt1 | contig 37286 bp, 52 predicted proteins | sample MGYA00519771_ERZ827488 | MGnify/ENA primary metagenome ERZ827488 (study PRJEB31778, sample SAMEA3449323) | human gut metagenome | biome: human gut; feature: human-associated habitat; material: faeces | place: United Kingdom | collected 2010/2012 ... | reverse complement strand
TCATTAAAGGAGAAATGAAAATAAAAAGTATCAAAATACTGAAAACGTCTTATTTAGTTTCGTTAAGTGCTATCCTTAACTTGATATTATAATACCATGTGTATGCTCTTCTGTAAATTCGCAGAAAAGACAAATGTTACAAAAATGATAGTGTAAAATTGTGCAATATAGCCAAAAACGGTGCAAAAAATGGAAAATGTGAAAGTTTTATAATCTTACGACTTCATATTTGATTTGCTTTTCCAATATGTTAAAATTAAAAAAAGCAGAAAATTTTACAGATAAGGGGAAAAATGATGAAAGAATTTGTTGAAATGCGGGATGTCCGTAAGATTTACCGTATGGGTGAAGTTGAGATTGCCGCAGCAGATGGAATTGATTTTCAGATAAAAAAAGGTGAATTTGCAGTTGTGGTAGGCCCAAGTGGTGCGGGAAAAACGACAGTGCTTAACATTCTGGGGGGAATGGATACGGCAACAAGTGGAGAGGTCTGGATCGATGGAAAGAATATTGTAAAGTATTCGCCGAGGCAGCTTACTTCCTATAGAAGGGATGATATTGGATTTGTATTCCAGTTTTACAACCTGATTCCGAACCTGACGGCGCTTGAAAATGTAGAGCTGGCACTGCAGATCTGTAAGGATCCGTTGGATGCGGAGATGGTTCTTAGGGAAGTGGGACTGGCAGATCGTATGAAGAATTTCCCGGCACAACTTTCAGGTGGGGAGCAGCAGAGGGTATCGATTGCGCGTGCACTGGCAAAGAACCCGAAGCTTCTTTTGTGTGATGAGCCGACAGGGGCGCTGGATTACAATACCGGTAAGGCAATATTAAAGCTTTTACAGGATATGTGTCGTGAACGAGGGATGACAGTGATCCTGATCACACACAATTCAGCGATCACGCCGATGGCAGATCGTGTAATTAAAATGAAGAATGGAAAAGTCGGAAGCATGAAGCTGAATGAAAGACCGGTTCCGATAGAGACGATTGAATGGTAGGTGGACGTAAAGACCGATGAAGAAAAATGTTTTACGCAAAGATTTTATAATAGAAATAAAAAAGACGATGGGACGGTTTGTATCAATCTTTTTTATCGTAGCATTGGGTGTCGCATTTTATTCGGGAATCCGTGCATCAGAGCCAAGTATGCGGTTTACTGCAGATCAGTATTTCGATGATTCAAAGCTGATGGATCTGAAGGTAATGGGAACCATGGGACTTACCAAAGCGGATATCAAAGCGATTGGAAAGGTATCGGGAATTGAAGCTGTAGAAGGCGGATACAGCAAAGACGTGCTTTGCCCGGTTGGAGACAATGAAAAGGTTGTCCATATGCTGAGCATGCAGAAGAATTTTGATCAGGTTTCGGTTGTGAAAGGCAGGTTGCCGGAAAAAGCCGGAGAATGTCTGGTGGATGAAGATTTTCTGAGCTATACAGACCTGAAGGTTGGCGACACGGTAACTTTCCATTCCGGAGATGGAGAGGCATTGACGGATTCGCTGGTTACAGATACATACAAGATTGTCGGGATCGGGAACAGTCCGCTGTATATTTCATTTGGAAGAGGAAGCAGTACGATCGGAACCGGAGAGATCAGTGGATTTGTTGTAGTGGATAAAGCTTCTTTTGACATGGATGTTTATACGGAAGCTTATGTGAAGGTGAGCGGTGCAGAAGAGAAAACGGCATTTACTGATGAATACAATAATCTGTCGGATGCAGCAAAGGAAGCCGTGAGTGCAATCGAAGAAGAACGCTGTGCAGTCCGCAAACAGGAAATCGTAGATGAGGCAAATGAAAAGCTTGCTGATTCAGAGAAGACAGTGAATGAAAAATCGCAGGAACTGGAGGATGCGAAAAAAGAGCTGGAGAGTGGGAAAAGCAAGGCAGCCGAAGAACTGGAAAAAGCAAAGCAGCAGATTACGGATGGAGAAGCAGAGCTTGCGGATGCAAAGCAGCAGATCGCAGATGGCGAGACACAGCTTGCCGATGCAAAAGCGCAGCTGAATGATAAGCAGGCACAGCTTGATTTGGCGGAGGCACAGTATGAATACGGAAAAGCACAGCTGGATCAGAAAGAACAGGAGCTTGCAGATGCGGAACAGGTTTATCTGAGCAATTACTCGAAATATATGCCGATCATTACGGCGGGGAAGGAACAGATTCCAGCAGGAAAGTCACAGATCGCTGATGGGAAGAAACGGTTGGACGAGGAACTTGCACCGCTTAATCAGCTGAAAGACGAACTGGCTGGGATTGAAGATGAAATCAGCCAGTGTGATTCGGAGATTGCAGGACTGAAGACGCAGCTGGACGGAATGGACAGCGAAGTATATCAGAAATATGTAAATATTCCTAAAGAGAATAGAAATAAAGAAGAACAAGCTTATGTAGAAAAATGGGAGAATTTAAATACAAAGCTTGCCGGTATGCAGGAACGGAAGACACAGCTTGAAAATACAAAGCAGGAGAAACTGAACCAGGCAGGTTTTGCCACAGAAGCAGACCTGGAGGCACAGATTACCAGCCTGACTAAGCAAAAAGCAGATCTGGATGCAAAAGAGAAAGCACTTCTTCAGCAGGAGCAGACACTTGCCGCACAGGAAGAAGAGCTGTTAAGTGCAGGCAGACAGATTACAGACGGCAAGAGTCAGATCGCAGCAGCCAGATCCCAGCTTGACAGCACAAAATCTCAGATTACGGACGGAAAAGCACAGATCCTGTCTGCATGGGCACTTCTGAATGAAAAAGAGGACACTTTAAATGCGAGTAAAGCACAACTTGCATCCGGTGAACAGGAGCTTGCGGATGGCCGGAGTGAATATGAGCAGGCAGCAAAAGAAGCGGAAGAACAGATCACGGACGGACAGGCAAAGATTACAGATGGAGAGAAGCAGCTGACGGATGCAAAGCAGCAGATTGCAGACGCAAAGGCTGAGATCAAAAAAATCGAAAATCCGAAGTGGTATGTGCAGACGAGAGAGGATGCACTGACGGAATATCAAGGATACGGAGATAATGCAGACCGCATGCGTTCTATTGGAAAAGTATTTCCGGTACTCTTCTTCCTGGTGGCAGCACTGATCAGTCTGACGACGATGACACGAATGGTAGAGGAGCAGAGAGTCCAGATCGGAACGATGAAGGCACTCGGTTACGGAAAAGCTGCAATTGCAGGGAAATACATTGGTTATGCTCTGATTGCAACGCTTGGCGGAAGTATTTTCGGAGTACTGGCCGGGGAAAAGATCCTGCCGTTTATCATTATTTATGCTTATATGATTCTGTATAAGCATCTGCCGGCGATCCTGGTACCGTACCATATGAGCTATGCACTCCAGGCTTCGGGAATCGCAGTTGCCTGCACACTGATCGCTACGATCGCATCCTGCTACAAAGAGCTGGCAGCAGAACCGGCAGAGCTGATGCGTCCGGCAGCACCGAAGCAGGGGAAGCGGATTCTTCTGGAGCGGATCGGAATTATCTGGAAGCATCTGAATTTTACATGGAAATCGACCGTGCGGAATCTGATCCGGTATAAGAAGCGATTCTTTATGACCATTTTCGGAATCGGAGGCTGTATGGCACTGATGGTAGTCGGATTCGGACTGAAGGACTGTATCTATGAGATCGTCAGCCTGCAGTATGAGAAGGTGCAGTTCTATGATGCGGCAACCTACATGAGTGACGACATATCCGAAGAGAACAGACAACAGCTCCATGATTATCTGGATCAGAATGCAGATATAAAAGAGACGATCGAAGCGCGGATGCAGAAGACCGATGTAAAATCTGCATCCGGTAAAAAGACACTTTATCTGATGGTGCCATCGGATAATGAAAAGATTGAGGACTTTTTAAGCTTCCACAGCAGGACCAATAAGGACGAGGTTTATTCACTGAAAAAAGACGAAGTGATTCTGACTGAGAAAATGGCATCCCTTCTGAATGTAAAGGTGGGAGATGAGCTTACAATCGAGGACGAGGACAGGGGAGACCAGACGGTGACGGTTGGCGCCATCTGCGAGAACTATATGAGCCATTACCTGTATCTGTCACCGGAAAAATACGAGGAATTATATGGTGTACCGGCAGAATATAACACGATCATCTACAGTGTAAAGGACGGAAAGGATGATCAGATCGAGAAGATCGGAACAAAGCTTCTGTCGATGGATGGAGTACTGAATGTAAGTTATACCAGCAGTATTGAAGGAAGGCTGGATGACATGCTGCGAAGCCTGAATCTGGTCATCGTGGTACTGATCGTATCTGCCGGAATGTTGGCATTTGTGGTACTGTACAATCTGAACAATATCAACATCACCGAGCGTCAGAGAGAGCTTGCAACCTTGAAGGTTCTGGGATTCTACGACGGAGAGGTTGCCTCTTATGTATACAGAGAGAATATCCTGCTGACGATCATTGGATCGGTTGTGGGTATGGTGCTTGGTAATCTGCTTCACCGGTATATCATCCTGACGGTTGAGGTAGAAGAGGCGATGTTCGGACGTCAGATACACTGGCAGAGTTATCTGTACAGTTTCTTGTTTACTGTAGCATTTTCTTTATTTGTAAACTGGGTAATGTTCTACAAGCTGAAGAAGATCGATATGGTGGAATCTTTGAAGAGCGTGGAGTAAAAGCTTTTGCAAGTGTATGTCAAAGATTTCTTATAGACGGTACACAAAGAATCGGAAAATATATTTCACAGAAAGTTTATATTCTTCACAGAATTATTAGCACTCTTGCCAAAAGAGTGCTAATTATCTATTGACATTTAGAAATCAGGGTATTAAGATATTTCATAGACAGAAAAATACGGTATTTGAAACCGTAAAAAGATAGAATATGAAATTTAGGAGTGATAAAAATGGCAGCAAAAAAAGGTAGTCTTTCAATCAGCAGCGAAAATATTTTCCCGATTATTAAGAAATGGGTATATTCTGATCATGATATTTTCGCAAGAGAGCTTGTTTCCAATGGATGCGACGCGATCACAAAATTAAAGAAGCTGGACATGATGGGAGAATATACACTTCCGGATGATTATAAAGGAAAGATCCAGGTTATTGTAAACCCGGAAGAGAAGACTTTGAAATTCATCGATAATGGTCTTGGTATGACTGCTGATGAAGTAGAAGAATATATCACACAGATCGCATTTTCAGGAGCAACCGAATTCCTGAACAAATACAAAGATAAGACAACAGAGGACGATATGATCGGACACTTTGGTCTTGGATTCTACTCTGCCTTCATGGTAGCTGATGAAGTTCATATTGATACCCTTTCTTATAAAGAAGGTGCAAAACCGGTACACTGGGTAAGTGAAGGCGGTACAGAGTATGAGATGGAAGAAGGGGATAAAGAGGAAGTTGGTTCTGAAATCACCTTATTCCTGAACGAAGATTGTGTAGAATTTTCAAATGAATACAGAATCCGCGAAGTCCTTGAAAAATACTGTTCATTCATGCCGGTAGAGATTTTTGTATCCAAAGCAAATGCAGAACCGGAATATGAGACGATCCCGGAGGATGAAGTCCTGGATACCGATACGGTTGTTGAACATATCCATGAAGACGCCAAGATGGAAGAAAAAGAAAATGAGAACGGTGAAAAAGAAATGGTTGAAGTTTCACCGGCATCCGACAAAGCAAAGATCGTGAAACGCCCGGTATCGATCAGTGATCCGGCACCGCTGTGGACAAAGCATCCAAACGAATGCAGCAAAGAAGATTATATTGATTTCTACCGGAAAGTATTTATGGATTACAAAGAACCTCTGTTCTGGATTCATCTGAACATGGATTATCCATTCAACTTAAAGGGTATTCTGTACTTCCCTAAGATCAATACCGAATACGATTCCATTGAAGGAACCATCAAATTGTACAACAATCAGGTATTTATCGCAGACAATATCAAAGAAGTTATTCCGGAATTCCTGATGGTATTAAAAGGAGTCATTGATTGTCCGGATCTGCCGCTTAACGTATCACGAAGTGCACTGCAGAATGATGGATTCGTACAGAAGATCTCCGAATACATTTCCAAGAAAGTTGCTGACAAGCTTTCAGGAATGTGCAAGACAGATAAAGAAAACTATGAGAAATACTGGGATGACATCAGCCCATTTATCAAATTCGGCTGCCTGAAAGATGAAAAATTCTGCGAGAAGATGAGCGATTATGTTCTGTTCAAGAACCTGGATCACAAGTATATGACACTCAAAGAATGCATCGAAAAAAATGGCGGAAAAGCAGAACCGGAGGAAAAGACTGAGGGTGAAAATGCAGAGCAGTCAGCAGAAAAGAAAGAAACAGAGAAGACAACAATCTACTATGTAACAGATGAACAGCAGCAGAGCCAGTATATCAATATGTTCAAAAAAGAGGGACTGGACGCAGTGATCTTGTCACATAATATTGATTCTCCATTTATTACTCAGATGGAGCAGAAGAACGAACATATCAAGTTCCAGAGAATCGATGCAGATCTGACTGATCACTTCAAAGAAGATGTATCTGAAGAAGAAAAAGAAGCATTCAAAGAAAAAACTGATAGTCTGGTCGAAATCTTCCGCAAAGCACTTGGCAATGACAAACTGGAAGTAAAAGTGGAAAAGATGAAAGATGAAAATGTGGCATCTATGATTACACTTTCCGAAGAATCACGCCGTATGCAGGAAATGATGAAGATGTATGGAATGTCAGGCATGGATCCGTCTATGTTCGGAACCAATGCAACCCTGATCCTAAATGCAAATCATCCGCTGGTAGAATATGTTGTAGCACATAAAGATGGCGAAAATACAGAAATGTTCTGCCATCAGTTATATGACCTGGCAATGTTGGCACACAAGCCACTCAGCCCGGAAGAGATGACAGAATTTGTGAAACGCAGTAATGAAATTATGATGAAACTGGCAAAATAATCTTGCTGTAGATACCCGGAAAAGCCTGAACCATTCAGATTCCCATTTTCGCTTATGCGAAAAGGTCTGAATGGTCAGGCTTTTTTTGCTGTATTTGGAAATACTTTCCACAAAGTGTTGGTGAACTTCCTGGTCTTTTATAGTATACTATAAATGAATCTCTTGAAATGCTTGATTTTGCGGCATTTCAAGAGATTTTTGTTACTGATTTGTTACTGGTTCAGTCTTATTTTTATTATTTTAGCAGTGCTATAGTCTCTCTTAGCTGATCTAGTGTCTTGTGATTATATACTCTGTTTCCCACGTCTTTTGACTTGTGTCCCATCAGCATATCGATACACTTCCGATTCCCTTTAGCATCATCCAAAAATGTTTCAAACGTGTGTCTGGCCTCATGTGGTGTCTTGCCTGGTGCAATCTGTTCCAACACTTTGTACCAGACATTATTCCGATAAGTGGTTGCATTGAATTTTTTACCGTCATAGGAAAATAAATAGGTATTACCTTGATTAACCAGATTCTTCACAAGAGGTTTGATCCTGTCATGTATTGGAACAATACGATTTTTTCCAGATGCAGATTTTATACCGCCCTGAAAATACCACTCGTCCAGGTTCACCTGATCAACTGTCATGGTCAATAATTCCTCTATTCTAAATCCTGTATATAAAAAGATCAGGATGGTGTCCACATAAGGTTGGTCTTTAATTTCCCAGATAGCGTCAATCTGTTCTGTTGTAAAAGGTGTTCGGCTTGTTTCTGATGCTGGTGGTGATGTTGTAATCTGTGAATACATTTTATCAATTAGGTCGATTTCAAATGCGAACTCATCAAGGTGTCCCCATAGACTTTTGATATGCCCTTGGGTGGCATATCCGCAACCGCAGTTATCAATTGACTCCTGCATATGATATGACCGGATATTCCGATACTTCATACCATAATACTTTGAACAATGTTTAAAAGCAGACCGAAGACAAGATTGACTGGATTTCCCGAGCTTCGGGAGTTTGATTTTTTCCCAACGATGATACAGATCGAGAAGAGTCACTTTCTCCCGGTCAATGTTCCATGGGTTATTATTGTATTGTGCCAAGAGAATATTGGCTTTTTCTTCGGTCTCTGCATATCCGATCGGAGTCTGTTTGGCGTGTCCCTCTGCATCATAAATGGTAACTTTAACACACCATGGTCTTGATCTGTTGCCTCTCAGCTTGGTAACACAGCCGTATCCATTCGGATTCCTCTTTCCCATAATATCATCCTCCTTAAAAATGGGTATAAAAAATACAGCCAGCGAAGAACGGTTGTTCTGCTTGCGGTGGCTGCCCGAAGATGATACAATATATTTGCAACTTAGGTATCTCTTCGGAGTGCTTAATAGAGAAACATATTGGAGTATGTTTCATCGCTCACCGTCCCTATTGGAGTAGGGGCGGTTTTATTTTTTATGGGTTACAATGTCCGCAAGGAGAATATCCTTGATTTATCAGATCATCTCTTGTTCCATCATACGCCCAATAATTTTCAGGTTTAATTTTATTTACATCTCTGCAAGAAGGAGAATGGAATTTTCCAGTGTTTGTATTAACAACATAAGAAGACGTTTGAGGTTGCTGGGCTGCAGCTGTTTGTTGCTCAGCGGCAATCCGTTCTTGTTCAGCTTGTTTGGCAGCAGCGTCTGCTTCAGCTTGCTTTTGAGCTTCCGCAGCGGCTTGGGCTTCAGCATCAGCTTTTGCTTTAGCCTCTTGTTCAGCTTTTTCTTTGGTAGCCTTTTCTTCTTCCTCTTTTTTGGCTTTTTCTTCTTCTTCCTTTTTTGCCTTTTCGGCGGCTAAACGTTCTTTTTCTTCTTTGGCTTTCTGTGCTTCCTCTTCAGCTTTTTTGTCCGTGACCGTAATAGTAGTGGTGTTACTGTCAATGGAGTCATTCGCAGTAAATGTAAGTTTGGCGGTCCCAGCTTTTTTAAAAGATATAGTAGCTTTTCCGTCTTCATAATCCAGTTCAGCAATATCATTATCAGATAAAGTTAATTTACGAATTGTTGCATCAGAAGGAACAGGCGTAATATTTACTTCTGTTGTTTCTGATACATCAAATTTCGTGCTCTTCCAATCTGCTTGTATGCCGGTAAGAGCAACCGTATTATTAGCTGCCCAGATAAACCATAGAAGTGAAGTGACAAATACAATGATGCTGATTATAAAGTTACGTTTTCTTTTTCCAGAAAAATCCCTTTTGATAAGGTAGTAGATAATGAATCCTATTGCTGGAATCCAAGCCAATACATAAAAAGGAATCATGAAACAGATAATCAAGAAACCTATAATCCAGGTTAAACAACCTCGTTTTTTCATAGCAAATCCCCCTAATAAAGTACTTTATAATTGTTTTTATTATTCTGTTTTGTCGCTTAATAACTTTGTGATACGATCGAGCTGGCGAATAATGATGAAGTTTTGCTCGATCAGTGCACGTTGATAATACATCTGGTTCTTTTGAATGTCACGATCAGAACCACCGCCAAGCGCTACGCCCAGTTCCATCAATCCGGTTCCTGACAGTTCATTGAAGATGTTTTTAACTGAAGCAATATCAACTGGATTTTGCAGCTCTTCTAAACCAAATTTACGAAGCAATTCCATATTTTTTTGGTCAATTTTTGCTTGCTTTTTTGCAGCTTTTTCTTCTTTGGATTCGTTATTAAATAATCCCATTCTCATTACCTCTTTTCTTTAGAGTGAACACATAAAGTATTTTATATAATCGCACTAAGCGTTTATATCTGTTTTAACAAAATACTGTATTGGAAGTAAGATTCCAATATAGCCTTTTTCACCTATAACGTTCATTACCGTTGGCATTCCGATTGAAATTTCAATATCATTTTGAAGAGCCAGAATCGAACGTACTCTTACACCAAGAGCTGGTATTGCTTTTAATATTACATACGTCTTTGTGTAGGTTACTCCATTGATCTGGATTTCAGCTCCGAGACTTTTGCATAGCTTCATAATATGCTCGGAATATTCTTTGACTTTTTGTTGTGAAACAACTGAAAGTATTTCCGGATCATTTATTACATTAGCAAAACGTTTGTCATTATATCTAACATTTCCATGAGTAGTTTCGTCAATGTGATTTTGAGTTTTATCAAATTCGCAGCTTGCAGCACATAACGAAGCAAAATATTCTAATTCTTTATTATTATTCTTTGGGGCAGCAGTTGAATTAGTTGGTTTGTCAACATAAGGGTTTTGAAAATTTGTGTGTTGAGACTGTTTGCGTAAAGAATAAACATTATCTATTTGGTTCGTGTTCTTAAGTAACCAATTCTTAATTCCCTTTATAATTGCAATAATTAAATCAAGAGGGAGCATGAACATGATAAAAAATAATAGAGTATAGTCAAATGCTGTTTTAAAACCGTCATAAACAAAAAATAATAAAAAGAAAACTACAGTGATAGCTATTGTTATTCTGGGAAATAAAAAATGTATTATCTTTTTCATATTTTTTTAAACTCCATTATTTTTTCATCATACCCGGCAATTCGAGCAATCTGTGCTTTACTTAATCCTGGATTTTCGTATATCAAATCATCGGGAATCAAAAGCTCTGCTGCGAATGTGTTTGCTTCAATTTCCATTTTAGAAGTTAGCAGAAGAGTTTTGTTCCGGATGAAGTAACAATTCTCTTTCCGGTGCATAATCGAATGCGCCAGTTCGTGAGCCATGACAAGTATTCGTTCATGGTCTTCCAGATCTTCATTTAAAAATACACATTTGTGGTTCTTCAGGAACATGTAGCATCCCGATCGGCTTCCCATAGATCCAGTTTGGACTTCTACATTTAGGTGTTCTGCCAGTTCAAAAGGATCTCTGGTTTCAAATTTTTTGACGTAGCGAGCAACTAAGTGCTTAACATCATGTGTTTTCAAGATCTACCACCTACTTTTTGTTCTTGTTCGGATTGTATTTTTCTTTGTTAATAGGTTTCAATCGGCGCATCATCAGTTCGATCTGTCCAAGGAGCAGTTCGGCATCTTCTTCCGGAATAGGTTCTCCGTCATAAGAGAGAGGACCGTCTGAACCGTTTAATAATTTGTTCCGGATGCTTTCCATATCTTTTGCGATATCCCGTTCATCTTTTGCTGTGAGCTCATGCGGATCATCGTTCTTTTCTTCACCCGTAAAGTATTCAACTGTAACTCCGAAATAATCGGCTATTTTCTGCAACTTTTCACGTTTAGGTGTGTATTTGCCTTGTTTCCAGCTTGTTAGGGTAGCAGTTGTTACGCCTGTCTCTTTAGAAACTCTATAGGCAGTTACGCCGTATTTTTTTAATAATGCTTCAAATTTCTCATACATAATTTTCCTCTTTCAAAATAACTTAGAAAACTATGCTAAAAGTATTGACTAGCATAGAAAACTATGCTATAGTACGGATATAGCTTAGATAACTAAGTTAATAGCTTTGGTTTCTTGTGTAACTTAGGTGATAATTTGATTATATAAGAAACCTTAGCTAATGTCAAACTATATTTGAATTATGGGAGGTGTAAAAGTGTACGAAAAATTACAGATACTATTGGATAAAACAGACAAAACAGCTTATCAGGTATCTAAAGAAACCGGAGTCTCAACAGCAACTTTATCAAATTGGAAAAATGGAAATTATGTTCCTAAAGCTGATAAGTTAAAAAAAATTGCAGATTACTTCGGCGTAACCGTGGATTATTTTCTGGAAAAGTAGAGAGGTGAACAAGATGAGAAAACAGACATTATTTTCAGAGGAAGAGCTTGCAAGAGTTGCGACAGAGGATGAAAGAAATCATTTGATCGACTGTGCGATAGATCAGTCAAAGATTGATATGAAATATCTCGAGATTATGAAGAAATACGGTTTGTTTTAGAGTAGGTGAGTAATGATGAGATTTAGTGAAAAGCTAAAGCGAGCTATGCAGGAACTGCAGTTAAATCAGATACAAGTGTGCGGTCTGATCGGAAAGAGTAAAGGATCTGTAAGCCAGTATCTTTCCGGAAAGCAGATACCATCAGAAGAGGTACAGAGTTCGATCGCTACAGCACTTGGGCTTTCAGCAAACTATTTTTCAAAGCTGGATGATGAGGTGAAGATACTTCCGAGCGCTGATCTGAGAGACAACGTAATTCCTCGATTGGAAGTTGAACAGGCGGCAAAGCTATTGCAGATGAATCATGTTACAGTCCGGAAAGGATTGCAGCAGGGAGTTTTCCCGTGGGGATATGGTATTCATACATCTGAAAATAGGTGGGTGTATTTCATCAATGCAAAGCGGTTTGCGGAAATCGAGGGGATTGCGATTTGAGAAGGGAGGGATGAGAGATGTTTTACAAGATTGCAAAGGCATTAAGTAAAGTGACTATTGCGTTTGGATTCGTATGTATGGCTGGTGGGTGTTCGGTAGAACAGCAAGAACTGTTTTATTTGTATGAAGCTCTTGGACTTGCAGTGTTTGCGGTTGGAGCGTATGCGCTGGAATACTTCCGGATGTTGGAATACCGGCACAGGAAAAGAAAGATAAGGGAGGCGAGGGAGCATGCCAGAAGAGAAGCAGCGTAAGAGCATTCGGACAGCCGAGCTTGATAAGATGATCAATAAGCTTCGATCACTGGATCGGGTTGATGGTACATCCGAGTATTACAAGAACAATGCGATCGCATACTTGTCGGATCTGGCAAATCATTTGGATAGGATAGGCGTAAAGACAATAAAAATGCGCCCGGAAGTTGCAGCTTCCAGTGGCGCACATAACAAAAAACTCAACTAAATTATAGGAAAATCGGAGGAGAAAGTCAATATGATCAGAGTTGAAAAAGGAACATGTGATATTAAGACATCGGAGGGAGTGCCGGGATTAACGGCAGATTTGGCGGTTATCGTCCGGACTCTTAAAAAGACACTGACGGAGAAATGCGATCAAAGCGAAGCCGAGGCGAAGGAAGTGATTAACCGGGCGGTGGAGCTTGGTCTTGCAACGGATGCGGAACTTGAATTGGAAGCGTTGAAGGTAGTGAGAGAATTTCTGACAATGCTGATGAATAATTCGTCTCTTTAGAGAAGGATGTGTACCTAAAGGGGGCGTGATAATGGAAAAGAAACCATTGATTATTCGGTGCTCTGATGGGTGGATCTACGGCTTATTCGGTTATTACGAGGAAGCGGTAGAAGTGGCAGAACAGCATATAGACGGAACAGAACATACATATATCATCATATGAAAAGCGTGAGGAAAAGATGGAACCTTATAAAATCTATGATTTTGAAGATGAAAAAGCCTGGCTGAAGGGGCGGTTAAACGGAATCGGCGGAAGTGATGCAAGTGCTGTGGTTGGAAAGAACCCATACAAAACAAACATTGAGCTGTTTGAAGAAAAGACCGGCAGAAGGATTGCACCAGACATTTCAGAAAAGCCTTATGTGATCTATGGGAAAGAGGCGGAGCAGTTCATCAGGGAGCTGTTCCGCCTGGATTATCCACAGTATCAGGTCACACACCATGAATTCCGGATCTTGCAGAGTCTGGAGTATCCGTTCATGCAGGCTTCTCTGGATGGGGAGCTGGTTGATCAGGACGGCCGGAAAGGGATTCTGGAGATTAAGACCACCAACATTCTGCAGTCTATGCAATATGAGAAATGGAAGGACCGGATCCCGGATAACTATTACATTCAGGTGCTGCATTATCTGCTTGTTACCGGATATGAGTTTGTTGTTCTCCGGGCACATTTACGGAGTAACTGGGGAACAGATGTCCGGACACAGGTAAAACATTATTTTATTGAAAGAGCAGAAGTCCAGGCTGATCTGGATTATCTGCAGAAGGAAGAAATCAAGTTTTGGAAGTATGTGGAAAGCGGACGGAAACCGCCACTGATACTTCCAGAGATCTAAAAAAGAAGGAGGAGCGTATGGAATTACGGATCACAAATCCGCAGGAGAATTGGCTTACAGAGCAGATCCTGTGGAACAACGAGGAATTAAAGGCTGCGATTGCCGAGAAGGTAAAGGACTATAAGACGATCGCCTACACAGAAGATTCGCTCAAAGATATGAAAGCAGACCGGGCGGATCTGAACAAGTTAAAGAAAGCTTTTGAGGACGAACGGAAACGTGTCAAGAAGATCTGCATGGAGCCGTATACCAAGTTTGAGCAGCAGGTCAAGGAAATCACAGCTCTGATCGATGAACCGATCGGACTGATTGACTCCCAGATTAGAGAGATTGATGAACGCCGCAAGGCTGCAAAACGGGAAGAGATTGAAGAACTGTTTGCGTCCATCGGATTCCAGAGCTTTGTGAAGCTGGACATGATCTGGGATGAAAAGTGGCTGAATGCAACGGTTACGCTGCCAAAGATTGAAGAGCAGATGAAGAGCCGGATGTACCAGATCGGTACGGATGTGGTGACGATCAGCAAGCTTCCGGAGTTTAAGTTTGAAGCAATGGAAGTTTACCGGAAGACACTGGATATGAACCAGGCAATCCAGGAAGGACAGAGGCTTGCCGATATCCAGAAGAGAAAGCTGGAAGCAGAACGCATGGAGGCAGAGCGGAAAGCGAGGGAAGCGGAAGAGGTAGCGAAGCAGCAGGTCGCAGCTGAACAGAAGGAAAAACTGGCAGAAGAGAAAGAAACAGCATCCGGATCTGTACCGGAAGAGGAAGCAGTTTCAATTCCGGAAGAGGAAGAGCCGGTATTCCAGTTGGATTTCCGTGTATGGGGAACCAGGGAGCAGATCATGGCGCTCCGTGAATATATGTTAAAGAATCAGATTCGATTCGGAAAGGTGGAATAAGATATGGCAGTAAATAACAGTCTGGCAAGACAGGACCAGTCAATGAAGTTATCTGTTTACCTGCAGAACGATGCAGTAAAGAAGCAGATCAATCAGGTCGTTGGTGGAAAGAATGGGACAAGGTTCATTTCCAGTATTGTAAGTGCGGTGCAGAGTACACCGGCGCTGCAGGAGTGTACGAGCCCGAGTATCGTAAACGCTGCATTACTCGGAGAAGCGCTGAATCTTTCACCGTCCCCGCAGCTTGGTCAGTTTTATATGGTCCCGTTCGATAATAAGAAGAAAGGCTGTAAGGAAGCACAGTTCCAGCTTGGGTATAAAGGATATATTCAGCTGGCAATCCGTTCCGGTTACTACAAAAAGCTCAATGTGCTTGCAATCAAAGAAGGGGAGCTTGTCCGGTATGATCCTCTGGATGAAGAAGTGGAGGTTAATCTGATTGATGATGATATCCTCCGGGAGGAAGCTCCTACCATGGGATACTTCGCAATGTTCGAGTATGAGAATGGTTTCCGGAAGACCTTGTACTGGTCAAAGAAGAAAATGCTTGCACACGCTGAGAAGTATTCTTTTGCATTTTACAAAAACGGCGGGGCAAGATCCCTGGAATTACTGGAACAGGGCAAGATTCCGGAAAAGGATATGTGGAAGTATTCTTCATTCTGGTTTAAGGATTTTGACGGAATGGCACTGAAAACCATGCTCCGTCAGCTGATCAGCAAATGGGGAATCATGAGTATTGATCTCCAGAATGCTATTGACAAGGATATGGCAGTGATCCATGAGGACGGAAAGACAGACTATGTGGATGCAGTGAAGGCGGAAGATGATGGAGTGGTATCCGATCAGGAGTTACAGGAGGTCCAGGAAGACCAGCCGGCAGCGCCAGGAACACAGCAGCCGGATCCGAAGGGTATTGAGGCATCATTTTTTGGATAGATTTAAGAAAGGGGAAAAAGAATTATGCAGCACATTAACTTAGAAACATTTGCAAACGGAGCATTTACCGCGCAAGTAAACCGGGCAATCGAAGAGGTCACGAAGAACATCCAGGATCCGAACACGGATGCCGGCACAGCGAGAAAGATTACGGTAACGATCGCATTTAAGCCGAATCAGGAAAGAAACTTCATTGCAACCGGAGTTCAGACGAAGACAACCCTTGCACCGGCACTCGGAGCAGTCACTGCATTGAGCATGGGAAAAGATCTCCGCACCGGAGAAGTAGAAGCAGTCGAGATCGGCAACCAGATTCCAGGACAGATGTCTGTACAGGACGTTCCGGGAGTTGTACCAGAAGTAGGAACTACAGTGGTAGATGGAAAAGTAATTGATAAAGCTACTGGAGAAGTTGTGGCGGATTCAGTTCCGGAACACGCAGGCAAAGTAATTGATTTAAGAACAGCAAAACAGGCATAGGAGGAGTAAAAACGATGGAAGGATTAAAAGAAGCAATTGAATTTATCACAAATCTGAAAGAAGGCAGCATGGAGCCGAAGGTGCTTGATATCAACGGCAATACATACTGTAATAAAAATCTCACAAGATATCATTATTTCCCGAAGGCAGATTCCCTGAGTGTCAACACCCTGACATCCATTGTGGATTATATCAAGGGGAAACCGGAAGAACTCCGGGAGACCATGATCCTGCATGTGATCAGTCCGACAGAAGTAAGACTGTATTCCGGACTGGTGGACGAACGCAACAGGGAGGAGCTTATGAGGGCAGATGCCATTGTAAATGAATTCCGGTTTGACCGTTATTATGACCAGGAACGTTTTCTGATCGAGCTGCAGGCAAACTTCATTGAATCCGATGATCTGACCGTCCTGAAGCAGGTTGCCGGAAATATCGAGTCAGGAACAACAGCGAACTACGATGATGATGGTGTTAGCCAGAAAACCACGATCAAGAGCGGGATTGCAAATAAGACGGATGTGATCGTACCGAATCCGGTGAAGCTCAGACCATATCGTACCTTTGCAGAAATCGAGCAGCCACAGAGCAGTTATGTATTCCGGATCCAGGACGGTGACCATGGACCTTCCTTCAAGCTTGTAGAAGCAGACGGTGGTTTATGGAAGAATGCAACCATGAAGAAAATCAAGGACTATCTGGCATATGAACTGGCGGAGGAACTTGAGAAGTACCACATTACGATTATCGCATAGTTGATGACATCTCCTTAAAAGTAATATATCACACGTAACTTGGTAATAAGAGAGCAAGCCGGCATTATGCAGTATCTGCTGTGTAAGTGCCGGCAGAAAGGGCAAAAGGAAATGGCATCAGTAATGTTTACGGTTCCGGGAAAGCCGCAGGGAAAAGCCAGAGCACGGACATATTATAATGCAGCAACAAAGAAGCATTGTTCCACCACACCGGATAACACAGTTCTGTATGAGAACTTCATCAAAGATCGGTATCTGCAGATGGCAAAGGGAGTGTTCCTGGAAAGAGAAAAGCCTGTGACGCTCCGGATTATTGCAAGGTATCTTCCGCCAAAGAGCGTATCGAAGAAACGGAAGCTTGATATGCTAGAGGGAAGAGAGCTGCCGCTGAAGAAACCGGATATGGACAATATTGTGAAGGTGGTAGCAGATGCACTGAACGGGGTTGCTTATCACGATGATACGCAGATCGCACTGGTTCAGGCAAAGAAATGTTATTCGGCGGTAGAGGGACTGGATGTGACAGTTGAGGAGTATACCGGATAAAAGGAAGGTGGTAGCGTTGAGGGATGATAAATTTCCGAGATGCAGAAGGTGCAATTCCGCAAAGAGAATGGAGGAAGCATAGAAAGTGGCAGGACGACCAAAACAAGGAATTGATTATTCCGGATGGTCGGTTGACATATTCGATGGCGATAAGAAGATAGACAAACTTCTTGATGCAAAAGGATGGAAGGGATTCGGGATCTACTTCTTTTTGTGTCAAAGGGCATATAAAGTAAATGGATATTTTTATGAATGGGGCTATGACGACTGTGCAACGACAGCAAGGCGGATGGGCGGCGGCATCAGTTCCGGTACAGTAAAAGAGACTGTGGATTACTGCCTGCAAGTGGATCTTTTTGATAAAGGGTTATTTGACAGGTGGGGGATCTTGACCAGTAGAGGTATCCAGCGTCGTTTTTGGGCGGTACTATCCGAGCGACGGAGTAAAACAGTATATGGTGAGTATTGGCTTTTGAAACCCGAAGAATGCAAAGGTCTAGTTAAAGTCAGCTTATTTTCGGATGTGCAACCGACAAATGATGATGTGCAAGGGACAAATGAGGATTCGCTTTATAGAAAGGAAAGTAAAGTAAAGAAAAGTAATGTATATAAGGGCGCTTTCAGCGATTCTTCCCTTGAATCAGCTTTTCAGTTCTATCTCCTTGTCCGATCACAGAACTGGGGAGAGATCTCTGAAGAGCAAGTAAATGCTTTGAGAGAGGATTTATTATCATTGTCCTCTGATCTGGCTGAACAGAAAGCAATTCTGAATAAAGCTGCAGCTGGTGGATGGAAGAATTTATATCCTGTTCAAAGCAAGAGAAGGCCAAAAACAAAGAAGCAGCCAGAGAAACAGGGAAAGTTTAAGAATTTTGAAGAGCGTGAATATGAGGACATGACAGATCTTACAAGGAAGTTGATGCAGCGATGAAAAAGAAGAATGGGAAACGGAGTGCGTTCCTGAGAACTGGAAGCAGGAAGAAACGGAAGATTATTAAGCGTGGGAAGTAGGAGGATTGATCATGCTGATAGAAAAGACATTGAAAGAGGCATTGGCAGACTACATAAAAGGTAAACCAGTGACGGTATTATGGACAAGGGATGATGGAAGTATGGATGTCAGATTACTGTCAGACATTCTGGAACAGGAAGAAAATCATTTTCTGGTAAACGTTCCGGCATATCACAATCCGGAATTTGCACAGGCAGTAGCTGAAATGGTAGAGCAGAACAGACCAGAAAACTGCAGTGCGGAAGTAGCACCGGCAGGGACAACGGAGAAGGACGGAAGTACCACCCCCCCCCTCACAGAGCCGGATTCGGTTGTGATTCCGGCAGAAAATAAAAGGGAGAAAGCATTGGAACTGGCGAAAGAAGGAAAAGGTGCTGCGGAGATCGCGCGGTTGATCGATGCAAAATACAGTACCGTGTATTCCTGGCTGAATCCGGATAAGTGCAAGAAGCCAAAGCCGGAAAATAAGACAGCCAGTAATGCGGACCGGCATAAATGCAGGACTTGCATGTTCCGGGCAACAGGAAATACAAAGGGAGCCGGCTGTTCCTATATCGAGATAACAGGTCACAGCAGAGGGTGTTCCGTGGAAGAATGCAGTGTGTATCAAAAGGGCGATGCAGTGTCAAAGCGGAAGATGAAAGGATTTTATGAATGAGTTGGGCAGATAAGCAATTAAAGAAACATAAGCTCCGAAAGCAGATCAAAGAGATCATGGATAGTCCGGAGTTCCAAAAGGAACGTCAGAAGGAACTGGATAAACACACAGCAGAGGCAATGAACTGCTTCTTGCTGATCAGTGTAGATTATTTGTACCGGAACTATCATTGCAAAAGAAAGGGAGTTTTGAAATATTTGGAATTTGTTTTACACCAGATGCATTTTGCACAGAAGGACGAGGAATATTTTCAGCTGATGAATGAAGAGCTGGAGAGGGAAGTTGGTGTGAATGTGCTGGGGACGTTGAAAGGGGAGTAAGAAGATGTATATATTCTGGTTTCGTTTGAGAATTATACGCTGCCAGATATTGGAAGATACGAGAATGACGGGAGTGATAAGTTTTATCCTGTAGATGATGAGGAAACCTATGCAAGATATGGATTGATTGTGAATGCCTGGATGCCACTACCAGAGCCGTACAGAGAGGGAGAATGATATGAGTAAATTAAAACCATGTCCGTTTTGCGGTTGCGGAGACAGGAGAGTAGGAATCCGTAGGATGGGCAGTAATGGATATAGAGTTTGCTGTTCAAGGTGCGGAAGTCTCGGACCTCATGTGTCAGTGAAGGAATGGAACGGACAGAAGGAAATAGCACAGAAAAAAGCAATAGAAAAATGGAATGAAAGGCTGTGAAATAAATGAGACTAATTGATGCAGATGCACTGATAGAATTTATAGATGCTGGACATTTACGGCATCCGGGAGAGCTTGTTTTTTCGGAGTTGGATGTAGTTAATATGCTGCAACACGCACCAACGGCATATGACATAGACAGAGTGATGGAACAACTGAGTCTGGAACGGTCAAAGGCCGTCATATCTTTGGGTGAAAGTAAAGGAACAGCTTATGAGTTTTGCGATCGTTGCGTTCTGGATGCTTATGAAAAGGCGATAGCAATTGTGAAAGGTGGGTGGAATAGATGAGTAATAAATGGATTCCAACAGCAGAGAGACTCCCAGATCAACGGGAGTTCATAGAATCATATGTCAGAAGTGCATATGCAGCGGAGTTTCTGGTCACGATCGAGGGAGCTGATAAGGCAACAACGCTGTATTATTCCCAGACAGGTGTCTGGTTCGATGAACAGGGAGAACCGTATAAGGTTGCGGCGTGGATGCCGCTTCCAGAAGTGTTCAGAGGATAGAAGGTGATAATTTGCAGGAGAAACGAAGCAGAAAAGAGCAGCGGAGAGATAGACAGCAGCATTATGAAGAGTTGGAGAGCCGGCATGATGCAAAGGCGTTGGAGAGATTTAAGCGACCGGCTTACCAGAGCGTAAGCGTTGCGGAATATCTGGCAAGGAAGTATGACATTACAGCGGAGGTGGATACCGGTGGACAAGGGCATTTTGATTGAGTACGCGGATATGAAAGAAGAGATTAAGGATCTGCGCCGGAGAATTGAAAAAATCCAGAAAGAATTGGATAAACTGCATGGACAAATTGTTGTGGATTCGGTATCATGTGGCAAGAAGGGCAAGAAGCCACTTGGCACGGTGAAGATCACTGGCAGACCAGTTGGTGTGATTTCCAGAAAAGAACAGCTGCTGAAAAAGCGGAACAGGAGGCTTGAGGAGCTGGAGGAAGAACTTCTGGAAATGACAATCCAGGTGGAAGAGTACATAGAATCCATTGAGAAGAGTGAGTTGCGGATTATCTTCCGACTGTATTTTCTGGATGATTTATCGTATCCAAAGGTTGCAGATCAGATGAACAAAATGTTTCCGAAACGCCGAATCCGGTACACAGATGAGAACGTCCGTAAAAAAATTCAAAGATATTTTGAAAATGTCCCACAATGTCCGGATAAAAAGTGATAGAGTATAAACTGGAATTGATGAAATGTAACAAGGTAAGACATTTTTGATGGTTCCTCCGATCGTAAGTATTTAAAACCATGAAGAGACACCTGGTATTGCTGGGTGTCTTTTTCGTTGCGTAATGTCGAAAAAAGGGGTATTATAGGAATGGATTTTTTATGAGTGGAGGAAAACATGGGAAAAGATATTACGCTTAATGATATTTACTTTGGAAGAGCTGATGGTTCGCAAGAAGCTGAAGATAAGAATTTTGAAAACCTTTTTTATAATGGAAATAAAAAGTATGATTTATTAAATGATAATCCAGATAAATATATCATTTCCGGAAGAAAAGGAACGGGAAAAACAATTTTAGCAAAGTATTTTGAAAAAGAAAAAAATAAAGAGGGCATTCCCACTAAGATATTGAATAAACGAGAATTGGTTTTGAATTTATATCTTGAAAAAGGGAAATATGCATTAGATAGGCAGGAGCAAGAATTATTTATTGAGTATACTTTATTGTGTGAAATGTCAAAACTAATATTGGAAAATAAGAGGAAGTTATTTAAAGTTAAAAATATATTGAAATTATGGAAAATACAGAAAAATTTAAAATGTTTAAAACAATTAGTAGAAGAAAGATATCCGGGTAAGAATTACTATAAGGAATCATACAGTACTGTAAATAATCACGAAGCGAATGCCAGTGATAAAATTAAAAATGGTAGAATTGAAACAGCACTTAACGCAAAAATAGGTTATAGTATAGATGAAAAATTTCAAAAAAGTCCGTATTATCAAATTATTGATAAAATGAAAAAGACGTTATTTTATCTCATGAAAATAATGCCAGTGAATGTTATTTTTGATGATTTGGATGAATTAGAAGAAAAGCTAGATGAGAATGAAAATCTGATTTATTTTTTAATTGATTTCATTGAAGTGTCGAATTCTTTAAATACGCAAATAAGGAAAGAAGGCATATACAATAGTCGAATAATCATTCTTATAAGATCGGATATAATAAAACTTTTAAATGAAAATTCGTCTAATCTCAATAAAATAATTACTGATTCAGAAATTCGACTTAATTGGATAAAAAAGGTTAAAGGAAATGAGATGCATCCTCTTATGGAATTAATTGTGACTAAAATTAAAAAGTCTAATTCTGAATTAATTAACTTAAGCAACGAAGAAGTAGAGAGTAGATTTTTTCCACAAAAGGTTAATGGAATTCCAGTAATGGATCATATGCTAAATTGCAGTTTTGGAAGACCTAGGGATATTGTTACGATGCTGAATGTAATAAAAAATGAATATCCGGATAAGAAAGCTTTTTATTCGGAGTTATTTAAAAGTACACAGCAGGAATATTCAATTAAATTTACGGATGAATTGAGAAATGAATTATCCACACATTATGAGTCAACTGTCATTAAAGAATGTTTTAGTATAATCCATTCTATAAACAAGAGAACTTTTTGGATTTCAGATATTGAGAAGGCGTTAGAAAAAAATGTAGATGAAAATTCATTTTTTAAAACTAAAGAGCAGTTTGCAGATTTTATATATGCCTATGGAATAGCTGGAAATATATGGCAAAATGAGGGAAATAGAAAAAATAATTTTTCATGGAAATATAGGGAAGATGGAAATGAGAGTCCGGATTATAATAAAAAGTTCTATTTACATATAGGATTAAGAAAGACCTTATTGGGATAAAAAAACGTGTGAAAAATACTTTGTTGTTTTTCACACGTTTTTTATGAGAGCATCTACATCTCTCCACATATAAAAATATTTATCAAGCTTTCTTATGCTTACACCAGCATTATATGCTTAAAACATATTATAAGCAAGTCTTTTGGAAAAAAATTAACGTAAAATTCACATTTAAAATGTTTAAGCACACTCCGGGGTGCTTTTTTAATACACAAAATTGGATCATTAGTTCAGCGGTAGAACATTCGCCTCATAAGCGAAATGTCACAGGTTCGATACCTGTATGATCCATCAATAACAAAAAAGATAGAAAAGGTGGTGAGTCCGAGTGACAAAAAAACAGAAAATATTTGCAGATGAATATCTGATTGATTTAAATGCCACTCGGGCTTACAAAGTGGCGTATCCAAATGTTAAGAATGATGTTACAGCAGCTGCAGCGGCAAGTAGATTGTTAAGAAATGTTAAGGTCCAAGAGTATATCGCACAGAGAATGGCGGAAAAGGAATCTGAACTTATTGCTGATCAGGATGAGGTCCTCAGGTATTTAACTTCTGTTCTCCGGGGCAAAAGCAGGGCACAGGAGATTGTGGTAGAAGGAATCGGAGAAGGCTGTAGTGAAGCGAGAACGATGGAGAAAGCGCCGTCAGAAAAAGAACGACTGAAAGCTGCAGAATTGCTCGGTAAACGGTATGCATTATTTACGGACAAGGTAGACATGGATGCTGATATGGACCTGAATATCACAATTGATTATGGTGAGGCTGATATAGGGTGAAGATAAATGTACAGGCAAACCCATGCTTTAAAGAGGTTGACCAGAGCCATAAGCGATACATAGTCATGAAGGGTTCAGCCGGATCTGGGAAGAGTGTAGACACAGCTCAGAATTATATCTTGCGGCTGATGCAGGATAAGGGAAGAAATCTGGTTGCCATGCGTAAATCAGATATCACCAACAGAGACAGTACCTTTGCGGAGCTTACAGGTTCACTGTATAAGATGTTTGGTGATAAAGCGGATGCATACTGGAAAATCAACCGAAGCCCCCTGATGCTGACATGTAGAAGTAATGGGAACCAGATCATTTTCCGTGGAATGAATGACGACAGGCAACGGGAAAAACTGAAGTCCATTACGTTTCCGAAGGGAAAACTGACGGATGTATGGATGGAAGAGGCAACGGAGTTTACCCAGGCGGATCTCGAAATCATTGATGACCGTTTGCGTGGAGAGCTTCCACCGGGACAATTTTATCAAATTAGGATGACCTTCAATCCAGTAAACAAAAATCACTGGATTAAGAAGGTCTTTTTTGACCTTCCGGATTCCAACGTCCTGACGCATCACAGCACATACCTTGGCAATGGCACGTATCCTGGGGTATAAGACAGAAACAGAAGAGGCATTTGGCAAGAAAGTAACATCAATGGATGGTGTCAGATTTATGGATCTGAAGGATCATTACACAGTAGAAAGTGGAACAACTGTTACGGCAAACGCATGTGTCAAAAATAATATTTCCAGAACAGTATCCGGATCATCTGCTACTACTGGTCTGACAGACATTTATGCTGTTAAGTTTGACGTGAATGATGGATTCCATGCAGCTACCATTACCGGAAGCTCTGCTATCAGTCAGTATCTTCCAGATTTTAATCAGCCGGGGGCTGTAAAAGACGGAGAGGTTGAGATGGTAGCCGCTACGGTACTGAAAAATACAAAGCATGCAGGCGTAATTAGAAACGTAAAAATCGCGTAGTCGAAAGGGGAATGTACAATGGCAGCGAAGAAAAAAGAAGAGCTGAAAACATACAGGGTTAAAGTGAAAGATAATCCGGGATATTGCGGTGAAGGTGCCGGTGGTGCACAGTTTGCACATGGATCAGCATTGATCACAAGTGACCGACTTGCAGCATGGTTCAGAGAACATGAAGGATATACTGTGGAAGAAGTCGAAAAACCAGAAGAAAGTGCTGATGTCCGGGAGTAGAGAGGACGGTGATTCGTATGATTCTGTCAGTTGATGAGGCAAAAAAACTTATCGGGTTTAATGGCTGGTCTGATGAAAGGATTGAGAGAAAGCTTAAATCCATTGAACAGACTATCAGATCTTATACAAATAATAGTTTTCAGAATCGGTGTGTCCGGGCAGAAACGATGGTAGACAATAATATACTTTATGCGGCGAATGGTATCCCAGGCCTTATAACCGGGGATACCGTACAACTGTCAGAAAGTATGTATAATAATGGACTGTATGTTGTGAAAGATATTGAAGATAACCGAATTACATTGGACGGAGATCTTACAAATGAAGAGCATGTACTGCTTACGAAGGTTGTGTATCCGGATGATGTGATTGATTGTTGCATAAATCTGTGTGAGTGGGAGGTAAAGAACCGAGGAAAAGTTGGTGTGAAATCCGAAACTTTATCCCGACATTCCGTAACTTATTTTGATCAGGATGCAAGCAATCAGGTAAATGGTTATCCTGTGAGCCTCCTTGGGTGTCTGAAACCATATCGGAAGGCGAGGTGTTGATCATGTCGGAGATTGATGGAAACCAGATCGCAGTCTTGCAGGTAAAGAGTGAAAATGGAACAGATGTGATCGGCAACCCGTTGATTGATTGGAAAGAAGTTGGTTCTTATCCGGGATGGCTTGATTTAGTGTCTGGAAGCTCACCTGTCCAGAATTATAATGCCAAGATAGCAGAGTCGAGCCATTACTTTTTGACAGATTATAGTAAGAATCTGGCTGATCAGGACCCGGAGATATCCAGAATGTTGATTGATGGAAAAATCTATGATGTACAGTGGATAGACGATCCAATGGGAATGCATGAGCATCTGGAAATTTATCTGAAAGCTGTCGGAGGTATTGGAAATGGCACTGATTGAGTTTGAGAATAACACAGATGAGATCATTGAGGAAATGAGGCACAAGGCTCTTGCCTGGTTGGAGGAAGCCGGCGGGGATATTCGGTCTCAGGCAGCAACGAATTCAAGGAGAGCCTCTGGTGAAACTGCGGGAAGCTTCCAACATAAGGTGGACGAAGAAACTATGACCTGTGCAATCGGTTCTTCTCTTGAAAATGCTATCTGGGAAGAATTTGGAACAGGTGACTATGCTTTACATGGCAATGGACGAGCTGGGGCATGGTATGTTCCGGTAAAATCCTATAAGGGGAAAAAGAAACCTACATTTAACGGTAAAGTTGTTATCGTTCACGGAAAGAATGGGGTGGATTTCTATAAGACCAACGGTAAACGCGGAACAAGGGCATTGTTTAATGCTTTTAATTCTATGAAACCAGAGATCGTGAATGATGCGAAAATAGATTTTAAGGATTTGGGTGAATGATATGACAAATGAAATACTGGAATACATGAACCTGAAACTGAAAGAGTTGCTTCCATATCAATACTATGAATGGAGCACAAAAGTAGTCTATCCGTATTGGATAGGCGAATACTCTGAGATTCCATCCAATGCAGAAGATGGATTTGGGGAAGACACAATGATGATAACGGGAACAACAAAAGGCAGCGTGATAGACCTTGAAAATGGGAAAGAGATTCTTCGGAAAGCTTTTTCAACAATCAAAGGTTATCACGCTGTTCTTGATTCCGGGACACACATTCTTGTGTTTTATGATACAGCAACCAGTATTCCGACAGACGGGAATGATATCAAACGGTTGCAGGTGAATTTGCAGATTAAAAGTTGGAAGGTGAATGAATAATGGCAAATGAATGGACAAGTTGGAAAGAGCATGGAATTACCAAAGACACGCCAGATTCCATTTTGTTTGGGGCAGGAACAATCCATCAAGGATTGAAATTTTCTGGTGAGAAATGGAATTTTGCGGAATCGATTATCGGTGCAACTAATGGCGGATCAAAGCTGTCTATGAAGCCAGAGGTGCAGGATATTGAGGTTGATGGAAAATTTATTAAAGCAAAGGGGTTAATGGTTAAAGTTGGTGAAAGCGCAACGATGGAAATTAACTTTGCCGAGATTAACCCGGAGATCATCAAAAAAGGATTGATCGCAGGGGAGGGGACCTCTTCGGCAAAAGGATATAAAGTGTTGGAGGGTAAGCCGGATATTGAGGAAGGAGATTATTTTGAAAACTTCGCATTTGTGGGAAGGACAGTATCAAAGAAGCCTATCATTGTTGTTTTTGATTATGCTTTATGCACATCCGGATTTGAACTGGATCCGAAGCATAAGTCTCAGGCATCACCGGCAGTTACGGTTGAATGTGTAGGAGATGTTAAACAGGATGATACCCTGAAAGTATTACCTTATCACATTTATTACCCGGATCCGGCAGCTTCCCAGTCTGTAGAAAAGAACGTTTCTGATAAAGCTGTAGTTGATTAGGCAGAGGACGAAGAATAGCAGAAGGCAGAAAATAAGGAAAGGAAGGATTGTAAGAGATGGTAGAAAGAAATTATGAGCTGAGGACTTTATGCGCGGATGATATTTTTCCAATGGTGAAAATTATTTCCAAGATTGGTATTGATGATATTGCAAATTGCTTTGATGCTAAAGAAATGTCTGAGGTCATGGAAGCAATGAAGCCGGCAGAAGACGAGGAATCAGAAGTAGGAACTGCTGAAAAAGCGAATGAGCTGCTTACACAGCAGATCGGAATCAGAGTTGTAATGAAACTGGTAGGACTTCTGATGAAGAATCTGGGAAATATCAAAGGTGATTTATACAAGTTCCTGGCAGGGGTATCTGGAATGAAGGAACAGGAGATTGCGAAGTTACCACTTGGAACATTTACACAGATGATCATCGACATTTTCAAAAAAGAAGAGTTCGGTGATTTTTTTCAGGTTGTATCAGGATTAGTCAAGTAGGGAGATTTGAAGTCCTGGATCAGATCTTTAAAAGATACAATGATCCGTTTCGTATGTTGGACGCATATATAAAAACCGGTTGCTTTGTAGAATTTCTTTTGAATTTTGAAGAGGCGTACAACAAGGAACTGAGATGGGAAGTTTATCTTCATAAGGTGTGGGATAAGACATTCAATGAGTTTGAAGAGGGAGTAGCTGAAGAAACGCATCGGATTGAGACATCTCACATGAGCGAGTCTGAACAGGAAAATGTTGTTTTAGATAGTATATCTATCTTGCAATCCTTTCAGCCTTCGGAGTAGGAGAGGTGACGAATGGATTTATTTAAACTTGTCGGTACGATTGCAATTGATACCGCCAAAGCAGAAAAGTCATTGGATGATGTTAGTAAACAGGTCAATGACACAGAAAAGGTTGTCTCTGAAGGCTGTGATAAAGTAAAAGAATCCTCCGAAAAAGCCGGAAGTAGCGCTGAAAAAGCCGGAAGAAAAGTAGAGGAATCCGGAAAAAAAGGAAGAAAAGCCGGAGAGGATAACAAAAAAAGTGGGGAAGAAACCGAGAAGAGCGGAAATAAATGGGTAGAGTTTGGGAAGAAGGTTGAAGCCGCTGGTACAAAGGTTACAGGAGTTGGCAAAAAGATTTCATCTGCTGGCGGTGAAGTTGTAAAACTGGGAAAGAAATTTGCTCCTGTATCTGCGGCAGCGACTGGAGCACTTACGGTTGTTACAAAGACATCTTCTGATTTCCAGAATGGTATGGCGAAGATGTCAACCTTATTTGATACTTCACAGGTGTCTGTTCAGAAATTATCCAAAGAATTTCTTAATCTGTCAAATGAGACAGGAAAGGGGGCAACTGAGCTCACTGAAGCCGGATACCAGGCACTGTCAGCTTCTGTTCCGGTCGAGAAACTGGGAAGCTTTATCCGAACATCTGCAAATATGGCAAAAGTCGGATTTACTGATACGGCAACATCTGTAGATTTGTTATCTACAGCGGTAAATGCCTATGGTTTGGAAGCTGATCAGGCAGATAATATTGCGAATAAACTTGTAAATACGCAGAATCTGGGCAAAACCTCAGTCAATGAACTGGCATCTAGCATGGGTAAAGTAATCCCGACAGCTGCAGGGATGAATGTCAATCTGGATCAGCTGTGTACGATGTACACGCTCATGACGAAACAGGGTATCGCAACAGCGGAATCTACTACATACATGAACAGCATGCTCAATGAGCTTGGTGATTCTGGTACAGATGTAGGGGAAATTCTGAAAGAGAAGACCGGAAAATCTTTCCAGGATCTGATGAAAGATGGAATGTCTGTTGGTGATGCACTGAAGCTTATAAAACAAAGTTCTGATGAAACTGGAACAGCGTTTAATGAATTATGGAGCAGTCAGGAAGCTGGAAAGGCTGCAATGGCTCTTTTGAATGACTCTGCCGGAGATTTCAATGAAACAATGGGATCAATGGCAAATGTTACAGATCTTGTCAGTCAGGGACTTGAAAAGATGGATACCCCATCCGCAAAAGTATCTAAATCACTGAACAGGATTAAGAACAGTGGAGTCGAACTTGGATCGGTTCTTTTAACAACGGTTACACCTTATATTGAGGTGTTTTCGCAAAAGGTCATAGAACTTACAAACAAATTCAATGCAATGCCAGATAGTCAGAAAAAGGTTATCCTGGTATTGCTTGCTATTGTTGAAGCCGTAACACCGGTACTCCTTGTTGTAGGGAAAGCGATTACAGCTTTTGGTCAGGTATATTCTGTGGCAGGAAAACTGGTTACGGGTCTTGGAAAACTGTGGGGTGTGTTTGCGGCGAATCCAGTGCTTATTGTGGTGGCGGTCCTAGCCGCAATTGTGGCGGCGTTTATTCATTTGTGGAACACTTCAGAATCATTCAGGAATTTCTGGATTAACTTGTGGAATGGAATAACCAGTACACTATCCTCTGCGTGGGAAACGATCAAGAATATAATTACAGTCGGCATTATGCTGATTGCCAGTATTATCAGTGCGGCAGTTCAGATCATAACTCTTCCATGGAGGTTTATATGGGAGAATTGCAAAGAATATATTATTGAAGCATGGAATTATATCAAGGCAGCAGTTTCATCTGCACTTGGCGTTATATCTAGTGTAATCAGTAATGCCTGGAATATCATTGCAAATTACTTGACGCGTATTCTGAGTAATATTAAGAATAAGTTTGTCAGCGAATGGAATGCGATAAAATCCCATGTATCCAGTGCAATAAATGGGATTAAGTCCAGTATATCAAATGGTCTTAATGGTGCAAAATCGACAGTAACTGGTGTATTGAACAGTATCAGGTCCGCATTTTCTTCTGTGTGGGATGGCTGCAAAAATATAGTTGGTAATGCAATTGGTCATATTAAGTCACTCATGAATTTCTCATGGAGCTTGCCGAGTTTGAAATTACCACATTTCAGTATTTCTGGAAAATTCTCACTTCATCCACCGTCTGTTCCGAAGCTTGGAATTGAATGGTACAAAAAGGCAATGGACGATGGCATGATCATGAATCAGCCGACTATTTTCGGTTATAACGCTAAGTCTAACCAGTTCCTTGCAGGTGGTGAAGCTGGATCTGAAACAGTAGTTGGTACACAGAATCTGATGGACATGATTCAGGAAGCTGTGAATAATGCCGGAAGTGGAAATGGTGACAGTGAAGCAACCCGTGCATTACTGGAAGCAATCTTTAATTGGATGCGGAATGGTGGATTGTACAAACTTCTGATTGATGTTCTGACGAACGGTGTAGAATTTGAATTTGACAATAGAGAAATTGCAAGGTTGGTGAAAAAGTATGCTTGATGTAGCAAGATACGTGAACCATCTGAACCAAAGTATTGACTTTGGTTCGGGTGGTATTTTTATTACAGATTCCGAACTTAGGAATTATGAATGGGAATATGATACTGATTATGACGAGATCACCAACTTCCATAAGGGTGTCAAGGCAAAGAAAATGAAGATCATCATTTCAGCAGCCACTGAGGAAGAAGGGATCGCAAAAAGAAATGCAGTCTTCCGGATTTTCGAAGCAGATATCCTTGCAAACCAGGCAGGAAAGTTGTATCAGGACGGCTATTACCTTAATTGCTATATCGTAGCATCGAAGAAAGCAAAGTGGTATCTGACAAAACGGTACATTGAGATCGAAGTTACCATTGCGACCGATCAGCCGGACTGGGTGCAGGAGAGAGAATTTAATTTCCTGAAGACAGAAGGAACAACCGTTGAAATGGACAATCTGAAGAAATATCCATACAAATACGGATATTATTATCTGAATCAGGTATCATCTTCCTCGATCAATAATGTTAGTATCACGGAATCAGATTTTGTGCTGCGGATATATGGTTCCGTATCAAAACCGCTTGTGAAGATTGGAGACAATACCTATCAGGTCAATGTTTCTTTAAATGCCGGTGAACGATTAGAGATTGATTCACAGAGAAAAACGGTTAAATTGGTGCATACTGACGGGTATGCTGAAAATGTTCTTTGGTCAGCCGTAAAAGAGTATTATATCTTTGAGAAAATTGTAGCTGGTACGCAGATCGTTGCGTGGAATGGTAGTTTTTCTTTCGATCTAATCTTGATTGACAAAAGGAGTGAACCATTGTGGAAGTAATGTATACAGACGTAAACAGGCTTCCACAAGGGAGCCTTGAAAAATATTCCGTTGATCTGGAACTCGGAGGCAATAATGACTTTGAGCTTCAAATGAATGTGAAAAATCACTGCATGAGTGCCGGATGCATCTGGTATGTAAAAGACGAAGAATACGGCGGTATTGTGGATGATGTAAAAGTCGACACAGAAAAATCCAAGGTATATTATTCCGGAAGAAGTTGGCGTGGTGTTCTGGAAAAGAAAGTGATCCGACCGGACACCGGAAAAGATTACCTGACAGTATCCGGTGATGTACATGATATTCTTGCATTGCTGATAAAGCGGTGTGATCTGGTAGATATGTTTGCTGTTCCGGATACGTCTTCCGGAATACAGATAAGCAATTATCAATTCCCGAGATACATCGATGCTTATTCAGGTATTGTAAAAATGCTGTCTGCTGTTGGGGCAAAGCTGAAAATAATTTACAACGACAAGGATTCTTGTGTGAATATATCAGCGGTTCCAATAAGTGATCTGTCAGAGAAATATGAGTATTCCGATGACTACGGAATGAAGATCATAATCGAAAAGAAAACCGGAGGGGTGAATCATCTGATCTGTCTCGGAGCTGGCGAATTGGCAGCCAGAACGGTGATTGATCTGTATGTAGATAAGACAGGAGCTATCACCGAAAAACAGGCGTATTTCGGAGAATATGAGATCGCAGAAACATACGATTATGGAAATTCTGAATCAGCTACAGAGCTGAAAGAAAAAGGAATTGAACATCTGAAGGAACTGAAAAGTTCGGATTCTGTCTCTGCATCGTTCAGTAAATTAGACGTGGATATCGGTGATATTGTTGGTGGAAGAAACCGGGCGACAGGAATTGTTCTGAAAGAGCCGGTCACGCAGGAAATTGTAAAAATAAAAAATGGCATAGAAACTATAACGTATAAGGTTGGTGAGGAATAACAATGGCAACAAATTATTTAGATACAGGAGATACAGGACGTGCAGTTAGTGCAGAATCTGACGGTGCACTATTTGCCGGGATTTTCGGAAGTGCAAAATATGTATTGGAAAATGGTAGCCAGTTAAAAGCGGAGGTACAGTCCAATAATATTGTAAAAATTTCTGATGGTGATGCGGTCATGTACGGGCGGCACGTAAGGATTCCAGCAAATGACAGCGCACTGGTTACGATTAACAATGGACATTCTGGAACGAACAGGATTGATCTGATCGTGTTCCGGTACACAAAGGATAGCACAGGAAAAGAAACGGTTGATCTGGTTGTGATCCAGGGAGAAGATTCCACCGGAACGGCTACAGCACCAACGGCGGTAGATGGAAACATTTTGACTGGTGCAATGCAGTCAGACTTCCCTCTGTATAGCGTGGAACTGAATGGAATCAATATTGTAAAGGTGAATCCGCTGTTTAATGTGATCGGTAATATCAGCAAGTTAAAGGAAGAGCTTACTGAATTAAATAGCAAAATAACAGCAATGAATAATATAATCAAAAATGTTGAAATCACAAAAACAAATTTGAAGGTTGCTGCTAATTCTGATTTTCGATGGGCCTGGGACTTGCCGACAATACCTGGCTATTATCCGTTAGAGGTTTTAGCATGGAATTTTCATGGCGATTACGATCTTTGGTTAAATGTATCTATGGCTGCAAGATATTCTACAAGTAATCAATTTGGGATTGAAGGACACAACTTCGGAAACGGAACCGCAACGGTTACATTGTTCGTTCATATTTTGTATGTTAAAAATGGATTTTGTTCATATGTAAAGGCATAATTATTTCCATTTTCCCAAATAAGATGTTTGCCTGCACATTATACCTCCCTGCTTTAGGTGCATAAGCAGGGAATTTACAGTACGAATATTCAGTGTTTTTATAACTTTATTTTCCCATACGAATAATATTTAGCCTACATCCACCAGAAACCTGTATAACGTTTCCGGAGTTTTGCAGAACAGTAAACCGTATTTTATCTCCAGCGTTGATTTCATTTAGAAACATAAAATCGGCACCATTATAAGGTCCTATGAGTTTAGACTGTCTTGACTGCTCCACATTGTTTCTTTCCAATTTTGCGTATAGACTCAATTGTTTTGCAACTCCTTGTTGGAAGTTCATATACGCATGAATTAGATATATACCATCTTGCGGAACTGTAAAAGTATGCTTGTAATTCGTAGCATCATAATTATGCACAAGTCCTATATTGTCAAGAATCTTTTTACTGAAATCAGTTCCTTGAAATTCCGAGTTGCTTGGTGCGATATTGTATGCACCATTATTCATGTACACAGCCGTTTTTACTAAATTGCTATTTAATTCAGTAACTCATTCCGTATTCAGAGAGCTTTGAGCTATACTGAAAGCAAAAAGGAGCGGAACGGTATGGAACAAAAGATAATGGAAGCGCTGCGTAAAATGCAAACGGTTTTGGAAGAGGAAAGCCTCCGGGAGTTGAAGAATGTACTGTACATGGTATTTTCTGGATGTGAGATTGTGTTACAGACGGAGCTGCAGGTGGTTGATGATTCTTGGCGGATAGATCTGGAAGATTATCTTATGTCGCGAGCATTGGAAGGAAAAACTGTTGAGACAGTAAAGCGATATCGATATGAGCTTACAAGATTGCTATCCTATGTAAATAAACCGGTGGCGAATATCACAGATGGAGATATATCTGGGTATCTGAGAGCCTATAAGAGCATCCGCAAAGTTAAGAACAGTACGCTAAAAGGAGTACGTGCTGCTTATAGCAGCTTCTTTGGATGGCTTCGAGACAGGGACCGAGTAAGACGAAATCCAATGGTACTGGTAGAACAGATCAAGGTGGAAAAGAGGATTAAGAGACCTTTTAGTGACACAGATCGGGAGATGCTACTGAGAAATTGCAAGGTGCTCCGGGACAAAGCCATGATGGAATTTTTGTATTCAACAGCTGTTCGCGTATCCGAGCTGAAAAACCTAAACATAGAGGATATCCGATGGAGTAGTAAAGATCTTATAGTATATGGTAAAGGCGGAAAAGAAAGGACGGTCTACTTAAATGAAAGGACGAACATGTATCTCCAGGAATACCTGCAGAGCAGAACCGATAACAATCCTGCATTATTTGTTGGGACAAGAAAACCATACAACCGATTAACGAAAGCCGGCATAGAAGACATGATCCGGCGAACCGGAAGGCGTGCAGGTGTGGAAAAAGCGCATCCGCATAGATTCCGAGGGACGGCTTTAACAAATGCATTAAACCGAGGAATGCCACTGCAGGAAGCATCTATATTGGCAGGGCATGCCAAAACCGAGACAACGATGCTTTATTGCACTGTGGATCAGGAATCGGTAAAGTATCATCATAAAAAATATCTAAGTGCATAAGTAAATAAACTGCTTTATTTACACTCGGCATCTGGTCGGGTGTTTTTGATATGCATTTTTACATGTAACTTTATTAACGACAGTAAGGAGTGATTCTTAATTAAATAGCAAAACGCAAAATATTTTAAGTAAAAATGCATTCATAGGAAGATCTGGATTGACAATACCAATAAAAGAATTGCCACAGGAGCAGTATTCATATATTTGGAATGCTGATGAACCCTTCGACAAAGTAACCAGATTTTCCAAAGGTATTTTTGCTGCTACTGGAAAAGATGGTGTACTGATCGGAGTTCTTCCCGAAGGTTATTTGATATACGGATACAGATCTGGAAGTACATGGTTTACTTGGCGTGCGAAAGCATCATAAGGCAATTAGTCATATTTTGTGTAGCGTAAAATAAATTTAAATGCATAGTTTTTCCACTCGGCGTCATTCATTAAAGTAAATTTTTTTTCATCTACCATGTACAAAAAAGTATGAACTATTCCTGTTTCGTCAATGTATGGCAATTTGTATCTTCCGCATAATACTTCACATGAAATAACCTGATTTATTACAGGAACATCATGAGGAATGTACGCTTTGACAAGATTTGCACTCTTACTAAGCGTGATACTATTTACTAGCACGATTTTTTCGTACAAATTTTTTCCGTTAATTTTTCCAACAATCCGTTCATCTGTTAGTTCGGTTTTCTCCGTTTTGCTATTTAATTAAGAATCACTCCGGAAAGGAGTAACATGAAACTTATTTTCAACGATGCCACAGAATTAACTATCCAGTCAGCGGATATTCAGGCGGGTGGAAACCTTCTGATCCGTACCATATCCGAAACTCCGGAAAAACTCAAGATGCTTTTCCAGGATACGACAAAGACACGGAAAATGATTGTTAAGGAGCGGGAGGATGTTCTTGTAACTTATGAGAATTATGAAAACTTCTATAGCATCACGGAATACACAGGAGGGATCTTCGGTGTGGCGATGTGCAAGAAGGAGGATCTGCCAGAAGTAAAGGCAGAAATCCAGAATGCTGCAGTTATGGTTGCACAGATCCAGGCGCAGGAGCTGACAGATTTACAGGCTCTGCAGGTACAAGCCATCTATCCAGAGTGGTCAGAGGATGGTGTAGAATATGCCAAGGATTATAAGATCCAGTATAATAACATCCTGTATAAGTGCGTCCAGGCACACACTAGTCAATCAGATTGGGCGCCGGGGGTAGCGCCGAGCTTGTGGACAGCTATTGCAAATCCGTCAAGCTCTGGAACTAAGGAGAACCCAATTACGGTGCCGGAAATGGTAACAACGGCAGGAATGGAGTATGTAAAGGGTAAGTATTACAGTTGGAATGAAAAGGTTTATCTGATGAACTGTGTAGGAATGACAGACGGAGAGAGCATAATCCTTTACTTCTCGCCGGATACATTGGTTGGTCAGTATTTTGAAGAAGTCTAAATACTACATTACAAACTGATATCGAAAAATGTCGAAATAAGTTGAAAATTTCCCGAACATTACTTTGTTTGTTACAATCAAAAGAAAAAATGCAGAAGGGTAATGAAATGAAAGAAAAATGTGAATTTTGTAGCAGAAAAATTATGTTCGGGAAAAAGGACAGAACAAAGTTGATTGGTGCACGTCCTATAGTTTTGAAAAAGGGCGGCAAAGTGAGAAGGCTGGAGGTGTGGCTGTTTGGTGGTGAGTTAGACGAGAAGGCTGTAATGCATATCGGGGTGTGCGATTACGGAAGCGTTGAAGATATTTTTGAAATGAGGATACCGATCAGATTTTGTCCGATGTGTGGTGAGAAATTATAATAACAGGATGGAAAGGCAGACTCTTCGGAGCTGTCTTTTTATAATTGGAGAAAAATATGGATATCAGAGCAAAACCAGAAAAATCATTTTCATAAAATATACGAAAGTGAGAATAAAATATTGAAAGCATTTTTATTACAAACATATATGATCGCACTACCGATTTTTCTTGGATACATCGTGTGGCTGCTACAGGAGCAGAAGAAAAAGCAAGCTACAGATGCAAAGGAACGTGATGCCAGGATTGCGGAAGAAAAAAAAGTCCGTAACGCTAATAGTGCTGGAACAATGCTACTTTTGAGAGTACAGCTTATCGAATACCACGACAAGTATATGAAACTTGGAACAATACCGTCATATGCATATGAAAATTTCTGTGAGATGTATAAAGCGTATCACAGGCTAGGCGGTAATGGAATGATAACGAAAATGATGCATGAAATAGAAGAATTGCATCTGAAAGAAAAAGGAGATTAAGGCTATGGAACAGATTTTAAATTATGTGAAACCAGAACTGGTTGTAGTCGCAATTGCACTATATTTTGTTGGAATCGGTCTGAAAAATACCGAAAAGGTTGCAGACAAGTATATTCCAGTAATCCTCGGTATTATTGGAATCGTGATTTGCGGAATTTATGTGGTGGCGACTTGCGACCTTAAAGGCACACAAAATATTGCAATGGCTATTTTTACGGCAATTGTACAGGGAATTTTAGTGGCTGGACTTAGTAATTATGTGAACCAGTTGATTAAGCAGATGA
>ERZ827488.1012-NODE-1012-length-37294-cov-4.259432_pt1 | contig 37294 bp, 26 predicted proteins | sample MGYA00519771_ERZ827488 | MGnify/ENA primary metagenome ERZ827488 (study PRJEB31778, sample SAMEA3449323) | human gut metagenome | biome: human gut; feature: human-associated habitat; material: faeces | place: United Kingdom | collected 2010/2012 ... | reverse complement strand
GACATCTTATTCACTTTGTAAGCCGTGACGCAATGGATATTGACGGACTCGGTCCTGCAATTCTTGAACAGCTTTCAGATGAAGGACTTGTAAAATCTCCTGCCGACCTCTACAGACTTAAAGCTGAAGATATTTCAAGCCTTGAACGCAAGGCTGAAAAATCTGCTCAGAATCTTATTTCTTCAATAGAAAAATCAAAAGAAAACGAACTTTTCAGGCTTGTTTTTGCTCTCGGAATCCGTAACATAGGTCTTAAAGCCGCAAAGATAATCTGCGAAAATTTTGCAACAATTGACGATATTATGAGCGCAAAGGCTGAGGACTTTGAAAAAATAGACGGTTTCGGTGCTATTATGGCCGAAAGCCTTGAAAATTATTTTTCACTTGACGGTACAAAGGAGCTTATTGCAGACCTTAAATCACTCGGTCTGAAAATGAAACCCTCTCAGCCGAAAAACACTGGAGGTCTTTTTGAAGGCAAAACCTTTGTCCTCACAGGCACACTTCCCACAATGACAAGAAGTGAAGCCTCAAAACTCATTGAACAAAACGGCGGAAAAACAAGTTCATCAGTTTCAAAAAAGACTTCATATGTCTTGGCAGGCGAAGATGCCGGCAGTAAACTAACCAAAGCCCAAACCTTAGGCGTTGCAATAATTTCCGAAGAAGAATTAAAAGAAATGCTGTCAATGGAATAGTTACAATAAATACTTGACACTGTTTATGTTGTTATATAATTATAACGAAAGGGGTACTTAAAATGAAAAAATATTTGATTTTAGCTGTCGTAACATTACTTGCTGTTGCATTATCTGCTTGCAGCGGAAATGTAAAAAGTAACGATACTTCTGCTGAAAATACAACTGTCCAGGTTTCAACCTCGGTTTATGAAACAGTTCAGACATCAAATGCTGAATTGCCGAAAATTTATAATCCGACCAATGTAGAAATCCGTGATAATGAAGATGAAAACAAAGTTATTATTGAGTCATCTCAAATCGAGTATGTGTGTTTGCTTGATGATATTAACGGTATGGTGTTAAATATGAAACTTACAGCTGACGGAACTGATAAGTTTGCAGACTACACTAAAAATAATATTGGTTCTGCTGTTCGGTTTGTTATTAACGGAAAGACGGTTTCAAACCCGTATATAAATGTTGAAATTACTGACGGCAATATTAATTTTACAGGTGATTACACTAACGAAGAATAGGTCGTTACGCTGAGGGTACAAAATTAAATACTCATACTGACTAAAGTCAATCTCGAAAGAGATTGGCTTTTTTTATTTGGCAAAAAGCGATTGAGCAGGCAACGATTGAAATTTAAAAGTAAAGATGGGAATTAGTATGGGACAGTGCATTTATCTGCCAAAAGAACTTATGACAAACGAATACAACGGCTACTCTGCCGAAACGAAATTGCTCTTTGGAATGATTTTGAGCAACTCTGTTACTGCATCGGCTGTAATGAATGTAGCAGATTTAATCAATCAGCTTGGAACAGCTGAAATCAACGCACTTCAGGGCGAGCTGAAAAAGGCTAACGAAAAGGAGCGTGTGCATAATGTTTGATTTTTTCTATGGCAGCGACAGCGAACAGTATCAGTTTTATAGAGTACCTCAAGTGCTTTTTACCGATGACAGGTTTAAGAGCATTTCCTGTGAAGCAAAATTACTCTATGGATTCTTGCTCGATAGGACTTCCCTATCTAAAAAAAGCAAATGGGTTGATGCTGATGGTAAAACCTATGTTTTCTACAAGCAGGAAAATGCACAGGAAAGTCTGAACATTGGCAAAGACAAAGCTGTTAAGATTTTCGTTGAGCTTGAAAACATAGGCTTGATAATCCGTAAAAAGCAAGGTCAGGGAAAGCCTACAAAAATTTATGTTATGAATTTTTCAAAGCCGATATCTAAAAGCAACACCAAAGTATTGCAAAGAATCAAGTCTTTGACCGAGTGCAAGTCTAAAAATAAGACTTCTGGCATTACTTCTAAAACAGCTGTTCAGACTTCTGAAAAACCAAAGTCTGAAGAAAAGCGTGCCGAAGTCAAGACTTCTAAAAAACCGAAGTCTGAACTTGATTGTAGCAGTACCATACCGAAGTCAAGACTTCTGAAAAACCGAAGTCTGGACTTCGATAAAGCAGAAGTCTTGACTTCTGAAAATCAGTCATATATCCATACTGAGATTAACCATACTGAGAATAGTAATACTTATCCATCTATCTATCATATTACAGAAACTAATGGGAAGTCACAACCGAAGTCTGAAAACCCATCATCTGATGGATTGATAGATAGAAGCAACCCGAACTCAGAAATTTCAATTTACAAAAATGCCGTTGCAGAAACGCAGCTCCAAATCTCGTATATGTACTTACTCACCAATCATCAAAGCAAAAAAGGTTATCTTGACTTAATTGTCAGCCTGATAGCGGAGGTATATGTGTCGGCTTACACTCATCCTACAACCTCTGTCATAATTAACGGTATCAAAACATCAATCGGTATTGTTGCCGACCGTTTGAAAACAATAGATGAATCTCATATTGAATATCTTTTTGAAAAAATTGATGCATCCGCAAATACAAAGCAAATCAAAAATCCGAGAAGTTATTTATTGAGCTGTCTTTACAACGCTCCGACAACAATGGAGCTTGATACCGACCTGCAAGTCGCTTATGACCTGCACAACAGCAGATAAAAACAAACTTGTGCCCCAACGGGGCAGAAGTTGAAAGGAGAAAACAAAATGACAATCATAAGTCAAGACTACGAGCTTATCAACTTCGATAAACTCGCTAAAGTGACAATGTACGAAGGCGAAGTTGACGGAACAACGGTGTATGCCATCGTTGGATTTGAATCGGCATCATCAGATGATGCTGAGATTAGCGGCGACAGCGATACTGTTCTCGGCATTTATAACAATACGACTGAGTGCGAAAATGTACTGCTTGCTCTCATTGAAACGCTCAAAGCCGGGAAAACGGTCTTTCAGATGCCCGAACCGGTCATTGAGTCCAAGGAAGTGAATGCTTAATGTCACAGATTATGGACTTTTTGGTGCAGACAAGCTGCGTATCAAGCGACTTGCTCAAAGAGATAATGCGTGATTACTTATCAGGCAAAAAACAAAAATCCGGTCTTAAGAGTTTCAACAAGCTTGCAAAAACAGGTGTTCTTGAAAGTATAGAAATTACCGATAACAACATCAAGGATTTTTTATCGACTGCGAAAAAGTACGATATTGACTTTGCACTTACACGGGACAAGTCAACATCACCGCCTACATATCGCATATTTTTTCAGTCGGGTAAAGAAGAAAATTTTCAGAAAGCCTTTAAGGAATACGCCTTTGGTACTTCAAAAAAACTTGATAAAAAATCTGTCACTCAGGTTGTAAACCGAGAACAGATTAAGCAAAATGCAAAAGTCATATCCGAAAAGCAAGCTGCTGTTGACAAAGAAAAATCTCACAACAAGTCAAATTTAGGACGGTGATGTCGGTGCGTGTAGATACGGATAAAATAAAAAAAGCAATCATTTTCATTTTGCCTTGCCTGCTGTTTTTTTGGATTGGCGACAAAGTTTGCTGTGCATACCGCACTGTTGGTATATCGGGAAATATCAGCGTTAAGGCAATGCCTTTTTTTACAAATCTCGGCAACGCTTTGACAAATCCTCTTCCCTCTCTTCATCCGCTTGACGCATTTGTCGGCTTTATGACTGCTGTCATTGCAAAACTTGTACTTGAATACAAGCGTAAGCACCGAAAAAAATATGCCGAGGACAAGGAGTACGGTTCAGCTCGTTGGGGTACTCCCAAGGATATTGAGCCGTATATGGACAGGCAGAATTTCGATAACAATGTGCTTCTCACGCAAACCGAACGCATTACGATGGGTAAGCCCTCAAATGTCAAGTATGCACGAAATCAGAATGTACTTGTTGTCGGCGGTTCAGGTTCGGGTAAAACACGCTTTTATGTCAAGCCGAATCTTATGCAAATGCACTCAAGCTATGTTGTAACAGACCCTAAAGGAACGGTTCTTGTTGAGTGCGGCAAAATGCTCCAAAAAGGAAAGCCGGTTGTTAAAAACGGAAAAATCATCGGATATACACCGTACAGCATCAGAGTTTTTAATACAATTGATTTTTCAAAATCAATGCACTACAACCCGTTTGCATATATTCGACCCGAAAGCCGTGAGCAGGATATTCTCCGCACGGTTGAGGTACTTATCACAAACACAACGGGCGACCAAAAAGGCGGAGATGAATTTTGGGTCAAAGCGGAAAAGCTGTTATACACCTCATACATAGCACTCATCATTACGATGTGTCCGGAAGAAGAGTGGAACTTTGAAACACTGATTGATTTTGTAAACGCTTCGGAATGCCGTGAAGATAACGAAACCTTCAAAAACGCTATTGATTGGGCATTTTACTATCTTGAACGGTGGATTGAAAACGCTTGGGAGCAGGACGAACAATTTTCAGAGGAAAATGAAAATTATGCCGAGCTCAAAGACGCAGAGGTTGACGATTGGAGAGCTTCTCTTGGTAGGTTTGCAGTCAGACAGTATAAGGCTTATAAACTTGCCGCAGGAAAAACTGCAAAATCAATCTTGATAAGCTGTGCCACAAGATTGGCTCCGTTTTCAATTGACAAGGTGCTTGAAATCACAAGCTACGATGAAATGCACCTTGACACAATCGGCGATAAGCTGACAGCTCTGTTCATCATAATTTCCGACACGGACGACACCTTCAATTTTCTCGTTGCGATGATGTACTCGCAGTTATTTAACTTACTGTGTACAAAGGCTGACAATAATCCTAACGGTTCGGGACGATTGAAATATCCCGTGCGTTGTCTGATAGACGAATTTGCAAATATCAAGCAGATACCTCAGTTTGAAAAGATTATTTCGGTAATCAGAAGCCGTGGAATATCTGCAAGTATCATTTTGCAGACCAAATCTCAGCTCAAGTCCTTGTATAAAGACAATGCAGAAACAATTGAAGGTAACTGTGATTCACTCTTGTTTCTCGGCGGAAAAGAGAAAACCACGCTCAAGGATATATCCGAATCTCTCGGTAAGGAAACGATTTATATGTTCAATACTTCCCGAAGTAGAGGTACGCAGGAAAGCTACGGAGTAAATTATCAAAAACTCGGCAAAGAGCTGATGTCACAGGACGAATTGAGTGTTATGGATAACTCTCAATGTATTCTGCAAATCCGTGGCTTGCACCCGTTTATGTCGAAGAAATTTGACATAACAAAACACAAGAATTACGGCAAGCTGTTTGACAGCGACAAGAAAAATTATTTTGATGTTGCAAGGTTTGTTAAGAGCCGTCAAAAAAATGCTGCTGTTTTACAAAACACACAATATACCGAATATCGGTAAATTAATACATAAAGGAGCTAAACCTATGAACTTTTTATCAAAAACAGAGCCTAACAAGCTCTCAAGAAGATGTAAGAAATCAAAAAAGGCTGTTGCCGTGCTTACAGCAATCGCATCAATTGCCGCAATGAGCTGTATGTCCTGCTTTGCCGCAGTGAATGCGTCATCTTTTATCAGCACAGCTCAGACTGTACTCACAGCCGTTATCTGTCTTATCGGTGCCGGTCTGGCTGTGTGGGGCATTATTAACTTGCTTGAAGGCTACGGCAACGATAACCCCGGAGCAAAATCACAGGGTATGAAGCAGCTTATGGCAGGTATTGCACTTATTGCTGCCGGCGTACTTCTCGTGCCGGTACTCGGTCAGATGATGAATCAGGCTCAGAGTAAATAATGAGAGTAAGCAAAAATAAACTTGTGCCCCGTTGGGGCATAAGTCGGAAAGAGGGCGATTGTCTGGATTGTTGAGGACTTTATGAACGCTCTCGAAAATTGGTTCAAGGAAATCCTTTCGGGAGCTATTGAAGGCTGTCTTAATACAGTCAACGATATGCTGTCGGGTGCACTCAACAACAACGATGATACCGGATTAAACGGAATATTTTCTCAGTTTCTCGGTGACCCGACAACCTTTACAGGTACTACCGGTTCGGGCGGTACAAGTATATGGACAACGATTGAAAAGCTGTCGAACGATGTAATCGTACCGATAGGTGCGTTTATGTTGATGATTGTTGTGTGCTATGAGCTTTTTTCAATGGTTGTTGAGGGCAATAATTTCAGAGATTTTGATGATTCAATTTTTATTCGTTGGATATTAAAATCGTTCTGCGGAATATTACTCGTAAGCAATGTCTTTTACATAGCGACCGGTATTTTTGTGTTCGGCACGGATGCCGTCAATTCGGGGCTTAATACGCTGTTTGGCACAGGCAAATTTATTTCGGCTGATGTTGTTAATTCGTCCGGTTTTCATCAGGCTTTGATGTCGCAGAATATAGGTACGCTGATAACTACGCTGATTATTGCTTTTGTTATCCTCATCGTTTCGTTTGTTCTGTTGGCGGCAATTGTAATTGTGCTTGCATCAAGGATTATTGATGTGTATATGATGCTCTCAATATCCCCTATTCCTATGGCTACTATGATGAACAAGGATTGGGGCGATATCGGCAAGAATTGGCTGAGAAATCTGCTTGCTCTCGCTTTTCAGGGATTTTTCATTATCGTTGCACTTGCAATATTCAAGACCTTGTTCAATAACACTTTGAAAAATATGATGAGCGGACAGGATGTTGTAATGACAATGGCTACCTTACTCGGCTTTGTTGTTGCATTTATCTTCACAATATTCCGAACATCAAGCATTTCGAAGTCTGCTTTTGCGGCACACTAATCCAAATTCACTGACTTGTGCCCCATTGGGGCACAAGTTAAAAGGAGTTTTTTATGCAACAAAATTTCGTTAAGATACCAAAAGACTTGTCTTTAATCAAGCAAAAATTTATTTTTGGTTTGACAAAACGACAGGCAATGTGTTTTGGTATCGGTCTTGCAATGGGTATTCCTGCATTTTTCATAATTAAGACGGTAACAAGCAACATTACCGTAGCTGTCATAGCTCTCGGAATCTTTGCTTTTCCGGGCATCGCCTGCGGTTTGTTCACCAAAAACGGTATGTACTTGGAGGAGTATCTCAAGTTGCTTATCTCGTTTATGAGACAACCGAGAGTCAGAACATATCAGAGTAAATCTCCGATGGCAATGATTCTGAACCAAATCGAATACAGCAAATTAAAACGCAAACTCATTGCCGCCGGGGTTGATATATCAGAGTTTAATAATACGAAGAAGGTGAGCATTATTGCCAAACTCAAAATCAAAAAACAGTAAAAATCAAAAAAACACCTTAACAAAGGAAGAAATACAGTCGATTAAGGCACGGATGGCAAGGCTTAAAAAAGAAAATGAAGAAGATTCCTCATCTACTCAGGCTATTCTGCCGTACAAAACAATGTTTCCTGACGGCACCTGTCACATCGGCGGTCAAAAATATTCACAGACAGTTGAATTTTATGATACAAATTATCAGCTTGCAACATATGAAGAAAAGGACAGTAAATTTTCGGCTTGGTGTGATATTCTCAATTATTTCGATGAAACAATCGAATTTCAAAATACCTATGAAAATCAGGTTATTGACAAGGAGTCAATGATTCAGTATGTACAGATTGATTCCGTTGACGATGATTTTAACGATGTTCGTAAGGAATATTCGGATATTAGAGTTAATAATTTGCTCGGCGGTAAAAACGGCAGAAGCGTGAAGAAATATCTGACTTTTACAACCGAAGCGAAAAATATTCGTGAAGCAAGAGCAAAATTAAGTACGGTATCACAGGAAATTATAAGATTGTTTGGCGATATGAAGGTACGCTCAAAAAAGCTGAACGGAGAGCAACGATTGGAATCAATGTACCAATCACTCAACCCGTTTACAACTCAGCCGTTTTTGTTCGATTGGGAGCTTGTTAAAAAAGGATATAACACCAAAGACTTTATTGCCCCTGCATCCGTTAAGTTCACCGGAAAAAACAAGTTTGAAATTAACAACGCTTACGGTTGCGTTACATCAATTAACATTCTTGCCGGCGAATTATCTGACGGTATTATCTCAGACTTCCTCGATAACACCGAGGGTCTTACTTCTCTAAATTTTCATATCAAGCCTTTTGACCAATTAAAGGCGTTAAAATACATTCGTGGAAAACTGTCTGATGTTCAAAAAATGAAAATTGATGAACAAAAAAAGGCTTTTCAAAGCGGCTACGATTCTGATATTTTGCCCGAAAGCATACAGATATATCTTGAAGAATTACAGGGAATGCTTGAAGAGCTTAACAGCAAGAACGAACGACTTTTTGAGATTACAGTCACAATTCGTAATTATTCAATGACCAAAAATCAAGCTTCGTTACAACTTGAAACTCTGTCAAGAATAACGCAAAAAAATAACTGCAAGCTCATATCTCTTGATTATCTTCAGGAACAGGCATTAGCTTCATCTCTGCCGCTCGGTTATAATGCTGTACCGATTGTGCGTGACCTTCCTACCAGTTCGGTTGCCGTTTTTATACCATTCTCTACACAGGAGATTTTTCAACCGAGCGGCTGTTATTACGGACTTAATCAAGTTACAAAAAATATGATTTTAGCCGACAGGCTCAAACTTAAAAACCCTAACGGTCTGTTTCTCGGTACACCGGGTTCAGGTAAATCGTTCTCGGTTAAGCGTGAAATTACAGATATATTCCTGACGAGGAGTGACGATATTCTTATTACCGACCCTGAAGGTGAGTATTATCCCCTTGTTGAACATCTTGACGGTCAGGTTGTAAAAATATCTACCAACAGTCCTCATCACATAAATCCGCTTGACATCAATCTGATTGACGATATGGAGGGAGAAAATCCAATCTCCACAAAATCGGATTTTATCATTTCTCTGTGTGAGCTTGTTGTGGCTGATAAGTACGGATTAACCTCGGAGGAGCGTTCGGCGATTGATAAATGTACAAGGCGATTGTACAACGATTATCTGATGAATAATCCGACAAAGGACAATATGCCGACACTCGCAGACCTTAACAAGGAATTTACTGCACCCGATGTTATAAATGTGTTAAGCAGGGTACATAACTCGCTCGAAATGTATGTAACGGGTTCTCATAATGTATTTTCATACCGCACCAACATTGACATCAGTAACAGACTTGTCTGCTTTGACATTAAAGAGCTCGGCAGTCAGCTCAAGAAGATTGCAATGCTCATTATTCAAGACCAAGTTTGGAGCAGAGTTGCTCTGAACCGCAACAAAAAGACCACACGCTACTACATAGATGAATTTCATTTGCTTTTGAGAGAAGAACAGACAGCAAGATATTCAGTAGAAATGTGGAAGCGATTTCGAAAATGGGGCGGAGTGCCGACAGGCATTACACAAAATGTTAAGGACTTGTTGTCATCGGCAGAAATAGAAAACATTCTTGATAACTCCGACTTTATTTATATGCTCAATCAATCTGACGGTGACCGTCAGATTTTACAGAATAAGCTTGAAATATCGAATGCACAAATCAAGTATGTTAAAGGCTCGAAGCCCGGTCACGGTCTTGTGTTCTACGGAGATACAATTCTTCCGTTTGAGGACGAATTCCCGGAAGATACCCTTATGTTCCAATTGCTGAACACAGATCCAACCAAGCGAAAAAAGGCATTAAAACCGCCTAAGGAAAAGACGAAATAGTGAGGTGATGGTATGGGCTTGACCGGTAAAGAATTTCATTTAAAACTTGAGCGAAAGCCCGGTCGCTTAATCAAAACACATCATACTCATCTTAAAATAGTCAGAGCTGATGCTCCTGCGTTCAAACAGCGTGGATTGTTGCATAAAATTGATGATTTACCTCGAAGAATTGAGGGTGACAAACCTCCTCTGATTACAAAACGCATTAACAATATGCGTCCGAAAAGTACATTCGGCAAGAGTGCAAAGGTTTCCTTAAAGGCTGTAAATAAAGCCCGTAAATTCACTACATCAGCTGCGTGGAGAACGGCACTTGCTTCTGAAACAGTTGCTCTGACCGCTAAGGATTTAGCTCAGAATAAATTTGAGCAAAAATTAAGGTACAATGCGGATACGATTGATACCGGCAAGGCTGTTCTTGCTTCCGTAACCACAGTAAGAACGCTTAACAATATTCGTAAGACTCTAATATCCCACCATACTCAAAAAAAGGAATTCAAGGGATATAAGCTTGCCGCAAAGTCGAATAAGCTGAAATATAAATCCGCTAAGCGTAAATTTAAGACTCAGAAAAAGGATTATAAATCAGCTGTTTCGGCTCGAAAACTAAAGCTGAAAAAAGTTTCACGAAGCTTTAAGCGTACAACGGTTATCAAAGGTAAATCATCAGGCAAATTCATTGTTATTAAGAAAAAAGTCAAGATTACCCGTAAGGTCGGCAAAAGGAAAAAACTGCTAAAAAAAGAATTAAAGCTAAATAAAAAGCTCAGTAAAATTCCGAAAAAGCAGTTTAAAAATAATAAAAAGCTCAAAAAGCTGACAAAGCCGAAAAGCCTTGTGCGTATGGCGGTGGGCGGTATGGCTAAAGGCGGAATATACCGTTTCAGCAATCGAATTGCTCAGGAAGCTCAGGATAACGATTTTGTCAAAGCTGGACAAAAAGTTGTCAATATGGCAAAACAGGGTAATCAGGTAAAAAAAGCTGTTAAAGCCCATAAAATCAATAAATCCCAAAAACGCACACCAAAGCTCAATAAAAAGCAAAACAAACTTAAACAACGGCAGAGCAAACTGCAAAGGCAGCAACAAATCAAAAAACGCAACAAAAAACCCAAACCAAAAACAAAGCCTAAAACCTCTCAAAAGGTAGCTGAAATTGCAAAGAAGTTTGTAGGCTTCATATTTAAGTTTTTTGCGGCGGTTGCAGCTCCTCTGTTGATTGTGATTTTTTTCTTTACTTTAATTTTGATGATTTTCGGCGGAGGAGCTTCAAAAAACTCTGCCATTCTCGGCACTTATTACTGCAATGATTACGATATGTCGAGAGCAATTGAATCGTACACTAATATTGCTTATGAGTATAATAGCAACCTCATTCGTTGCAAAAGCAAAAACGAATGGCGTCAGGGGCTTAAAAGCCTTAAAGTCAATACGGACAGTATGGACGATACACCAACTAAATATTATTACGGCAAAAATATCGTTCAGAACTACGAACCTGTGTATGACTTTGATGCAAACAAACTAATTGCTTTTATGTGTGCCTATACTTATGATTTTACCGATGCGGACGATAAAGAGCAAAGTTGGAGTTATGATGATGACAAGTTTGATGATATTCTACAAGACCTTTTCGATAAAGAATACAGCTTTAAATACAAGTATGTCAACGGTTCTTATTGGCTTGAGTTAAGCTCCTACGATGCTTATCCCGGTGATGCGTCCGATGACTTGTATTACTGTAAAGGGTCGGGTGTAACAACAGCTAACGGTAAGAAATACGGATATATTGATTTTGGCTCTTTGGGAGTACCGAATGCAATTAAGTCATATGCGAGCGGTACGATGGTGTATTTTGATAACTCAACCGGTGAAATCAAAAACAGCAAAAAAAGCTATGCAAAGACCGGATATTATTTTCAAAACCTGAGTAAAGCGGTCAGAGCCCCCGATGGCGGTATAATACCGGCTTTTTATACAACAGTCAACAAAGACGGTGAAAGCTTCTTAGGGTTTCGTGGTTCGGGAACAAGTGTGTACCGAAAAACTCAGCTTACAGCAGACGGCAAAAACTTTGACTGGGCAATGGCTGATGATGATGTAAAAACACGCTTTGGCGATAAAGACAGGCAAGCTGTCAGATTTTACAAGCGTGATACCTATATTACCGATTGCAGTCTTTACACTAATGTCAAACAAGTCAGAAGCTTTGATGACGCAATTTATGCAGTCTTAAACTCCAAAAGTCAAAGTCTGTATTCTTCTCAAACAAAAATCAAAGAGGATTATGCACAGCGTAAGCAGTATTATCAAATATTATCCTGTCAGGAAAAGGACGATGACGGTAATACAGCCACAACATACGGCTTGCACCAGTCCTTTGAGTGTAATCCCCTGCCCGGCAATTTTACCAATGCCCAAATATATAACAACTTCGGTTACGATGTAGTAAGTTGGTATAATCGCCATTGTCAAAATACTATGCACTACGGCACAGACTTTGTTGCAAGCAAGGGTACTAATGTGTATTCACTTATGGACGGCAAAGTCGAAAGTATTGATACAACAAATCATACTATTGTTATTGTCACCGAGAAAGACCGTAACATATGGTATGAAAACGATGCACGAACATTTAAACTGACATACGGTAATATAACTCCTAAAACAGGCTTAAAAAAGGACAGTAAAGTTAAATTAGGAGATTATATCGGCAAAGTTGATAGTTATAAGCATTGTGACGGTAACGATACTAAGGCTAATCAAAATTATTTACATTTAGGTGTGCAAATAAAGTACGGTCTGGTGTGGCACGATGTTGACCCGCAATTTTTGATTTACCGTGAAAACAAATAATAACTTATGCCCCGTTGGGGCATAAGTTGAAGGAGGAAATAAAATGCCTGTAAACAGCGTTCAAAAGCTTGATACACTTAGGCAAAGTCTAAATGCACTTACTGAAAAAATCAATTCATTGATTGCAAAAAAGAAATCCCTTGAAAAGCAAATCAGCGAATTAGAGGAAAAAGAATTTATGACAATTATCAAAGCTAATAACTGTACGGTATCAACCTTAAATGAGGATTTAAAAATAATTAAGCTCCTCAAAGAGAATAATCTCACCGAACAGGATATTATTGATATTATCAGAGAATTAGGAGGTTCAAATGTTGAAAAAGAAACGCAAACCGTATAAAAGATTACTTGCTGTCCTTATGACGGCAGCTATGTGCCTATCTATGTCATTGTGCAGTATGGCATCGGTTTCTGCCGCACAAACAACTAAAGGTGAAGAATCATCTGCTTCCGACAGCAGTAATACATCGGATAATTCCGACCATTCTGATAATGCAGACAATTCATCATCAAACAACAGCGAAAGCAGTTCAAGCTCAGATGACAACAAAACAAATTACGATTGGTCGAAGAATACAACAGGCAACGCAAATCTTGCCGCAGATGAAACAATCGTGATGGAAAACGGTACATATCAGCTTATTGCCGTAACAACAAGAGATGATGATGTGTTTTATGTCATTATTGATAAGACAAAAACTGAAAACAATGTTTACTTTCTGAACGAGGTTGATACAGCCGACCTTGATAAGCTTGCAAAAGATGACAGCAATGTATCAAGCGGAGGTGAGGATACTTCAGAGCCTACAACCGCTCCCGATGAAGAAGCACAGACAACAGATAATACCGACAGTACATCATCAGGCAACAATCAGTATATGATTTATCTTGTAATAGGCATTGTAATTCTCGGTGGTATTGGCTTTGCTTTTTATAAGCTTAAGGGCAAAGGCGGTAAAAAATCGTCAAACAATGAATCCGAATACACAGACGAAGATTTTGATTATCAGCCTGAAATCAACGAAGATGAAGAATCGGAGAGTAAATAATTATGTCAGTATTGGTTATTGCCGAAAAGCCGTCAGTTGCAAATACTGTTGCGACTGTCCTCGGTGCAAATAAAAAAGGTGTAAACTATTTATACAATGACCGGTATATCGTATCGTGGTGTTTGGGTCATCTTGTCAAGCTTGATGACCCGGTTGCCTACGGGGATAGGTTTGCCGAAAAACCGTGGAAGTTTGAAAACCTACCCATTATCCCTGAAAAGTGGAAGTTTTCGGTTGGCGGTTCGACAAAATCTCAATATTATGTGCTTAAAAGTCTGATGGAGCGTGATGATGTCGATGAAATAATCTGTGCAACCGATGCAGGACGGGAAGGCGAATGTATTTTCCGTTATATGTATTACAAAACGGGCTGTACAAAGCCGGTCAAAAGATTGTGGGTTTCATCTCTTGAGGAAAAATCTTACAGGAAGTAAACTATGGAACGAGAACGCTCAAGACAGGAACAGACTGCCGACACCGACAAGCTGTATCCACAAATAGCAGAAGCTCTTAATATATCTATCTCTCAGCTTGAGCAGTACCCATCCGATATGAAACAGATCCTTTGTCAGGCTTACATCAACAATTGTGAGCTTGGCAAGGATGATGTTGCCGAAGCTCTGAACGGTATAGTCAATCTTGATATTGATGAGGTGGGTATCAAAGAGATTGAAAAGCAACAGGACAATACTGCCGTTGACAATGAGTTACGGCAAACCGAAGTCACAGAACGAAAAAACAAACGGTCATACTTATTGAGCAGAAATCAAATTCTTCAAAATGCACGAACAATTGCCGACTCCGATAAATCAAAACAATATGACCGTCAGCAACCGGAAAACATAACAAGGAATAATAACAGTTAGGTGGATTATGAACAAATTTATACATACAACAATTAAGCTCTCCTTTTTGTCTGTCATAATATCTATGACAGCGTTACTCAATACAGCACCCATAGCAGGTGCAACAACACAGACTGCTCATAATGGGCAGTCTGTTGTTGATAACAGACTTATAAATCCCGAAATAGGAATACATATAACCGTAGATGATGTAAGCAAAGATTATTATGTGCCTATGGGGACAGTTAGCAATGCACTAAATTATCTTAATATATCACTCTCGGATGATGATATATTAAATGCTGATTTATCAGACACGGTCTATCTCGGTCAAGAGATTAAAATTGACCGTGTTAATTATGCTTGCTATCCGATATACAAATCTATCCCATACAAAACTGTTGAACAGGAGTCGGACAAACTTTTTGTCGGACAAACCAAAATGCTCCAAAAAGGCAAACCGGGCAGTACAGAATACATATATAAGGATAAATATGTAAACGGCGAACTTATATCACATAAATGTATTAAGCAACAAGTATTGACATATCCGACCGATAAGATTATAATTAAAGGTAACAGGAATATTGATATTATCAATAAATCTTATAATAACAAAACAAGCTATCTTATCAAAACAAAATATGATAACAAAGACTTTAAATTACCTATGGTAAAGCTGTCGGATAAGGACAGGGATATGCTTGAACGAATTGTTACGGGCGAATTTGGCGGCAGTTATGTAGGCTCTTGCCTTATTGCTCAGTCAATCAAGTGTGCCATAGTGTATGACGGCTATACTTCCGTATCGGCTGTAATTAAAGGTATGGGATATGTCGGCTCAACTGCCAACCGTTCGCAGAACGCAGTTAATGCTGTCAAATACATATTCGATGATAACAATCTTGCGGTCAGGCACAGGCTGTTTTATATGTGTACAAAGGATTATTATGACAGCACACCCGGTAATTTTCATTCAACACAAAGCTTTATCTTGCAATATGAAAATGTACTCTTCTTTGACCGTTGGCAGAAAAAATAAAACTTTTTTTGAAAAAATTCCAAAAATACTTGACTTTACCCCTAAATGATGTATAATATAATCAGAAAGGGTTTAAGAATCCTTAAAAATGAAAGGGATGGCAGCAAATGAAAAACAAAAAAAGAATTTGCGTTATCGCTGTTGCGGTAATGCTTGCGGTAATTTCAACCTTTGTTGTTTCCGCAAAGTCACATCCATACAAAAAAGCATACGAATGTACCAAAGACGAGCTTTACAACGAGGTGTGGAATGTTTACGCTGATTTACAGCTTTTAAACGGTCACGACCACAGTAAACCGTTAGATGACATTACTGCGGTTATTGCTTCTCGTGATAAGTTTTATCTTAAAAATTATCTTGAGGACTATACTCCTTTAAATCACGGTGTATCCATTGCCAATGTAGCCAATGAATTTATTGAGTATATGAAGAAAGAGCTTGAAGGTGTTGATACCATAGATTACGGCGATGACGGAAAAATCTATGAAACATATACAGACGGCAGTAAATATCTGTGGACTTATGATGCCGAAACAGATAAGTTTACAAGAACAGATTCTGACGGCAAAGTAATTGAATCGTATGACAGGTATCATCCTGATTATGAAAAAAATCTCACAACCGAAGCTCCCGTTACAACAGAATCAGCTACACAGAAACAGGATAAAACCTACTATGAAAAAGCGGTAGCCGAACAAAGCTCTGATGTTATCGGAGAAGAAACTGAAGCAGATGCAGAAACACAGCCGACAACGGCAGAAGGCGAAGCCACAGCAGATGACAACGGAATGAGTACAGGACAGATAGTTGTGTTGTCAATTATCGGAGGTCTGATTGTCATCGGAGGCGGAACGGTCGGTGTTATGGCTGTAAAAAAGAAGAAGAAATAACAAAATTTTTTAAGGAGGATTATCAATGAAAAAGGCATTATTATCAGTAGCTATGGCGGCAGTAATTTCTCTGTCGGCAACAGCAGTATCATCTACGGTTGTCGGAGCAGTCAGCTCTAATCTTGCAACTCCGAAGATTACCAAAGCCGAGAGCGTAGACGGCGGTGTAAAAATCAGTTGGAACAAATCAAACGGTGCAGAAAAGTACAGAGTTTACTACAAAGGCAGTAAAGGCTGGACAAGAATGGTCGATACAACTTCAACCTCATATATCGATAAGGATGTTTCATCAGGCAAAAATTACACCTACACGGTAAGGTGCATCAACTCATCTGCAACTAAGTTCACAAGCGGATATGATTCAAAGGGCAAATCCGTAAAATATATTTCAGCTCCTGCGGAGCATACTCATAGTTGGCAGAAAATTACCAAAGAAACACAAGTAAAGGTTGTGGATAAGGAAGCCTATACCTACGAAGAACCGATTTATGAAAAACAAAAAAGAGCAATTTGCAATGATTGTGGAGCTGATATAAGCGACAATCTTGACCACATTTTTGATGAAATGAAAAATAATAGTTCTGCAAAAGGCAGTTATAGTGTTAAAACTGTCAATGTTCAAGTCGGCACAAAAACTATAACTGTACCCGAAAAATCGCACTATGAAAATAAAACCAAAGTAGTCGGCAGAAAGTGCTCGGGTTGTGGTAAAGTTGAGTATTATTAAGCTGTTAATATTTATTGCATTATAGTTAAATAGTATTATTGCAAAATTGTTTTATTGTATTATCTGTAAAGAAATAACCGCCCTGTGTTGTAAACAGAGCGGTTATTTTAATGCAATTAATTTGTAATAGCGAAACAGCTAAAGACGTTTCTTTACCTTAAGGAGGGATAACAATAATAGCAGGATTCTTTATCTGTGGTCTTTTTACTTTTATTTTTGGCTATCTATGGCTTATATCTAAACAATTGGGAAAGCCGTTTAATTCAGGTGTTTTTAATATTGGATTAGGTTTGGTTGTAATTATAAATATTATAGCCTTTTTAGTGTGGACAGTTGTAATTAGTGTATCTCTTTTTAATGGCAGCCTATAAAATAGCAAAACTCAGCAGAGCTACGGCTCTGCTTTTTTTACGCTCTGATTTTATGATATTTTTCTTTTTTAAAGTAATTTAAAAAAAATTTTTAAATTTTTTCATTTATTGGGGTGCGAAAACCCGATTTTTACGGAATATATATGAGAAGGTTTTTATTTTTAAAAAATTTTTAAAATTTTTTTGATTTTTAGGGTGACAAACCGCAAATTTTGCGGAATATATATATAACCCTTTAAGGAGGAAGTTATGAAACTGAAAAATAAGATTATTTCGGGCTTACTTACTGCCACTACTCTTGTGAGCCTTTGTGCCTTTAGTGCAGGAGCAGTAAGCACAGACAAAAAGTTTTCAATCGAAGATGCAACGCTTATTCAGAAGAATGTTGTAGGTATGACAACATTTGATGAAAAACAAATTAAGCTGTATGACCTTAATAAAGACGGTGTGATTACCGTTGTTGATTCAACACTTGTACAGAAGATTATCGTAGGTCTGATTAAAGAGCCAACAGAAGAACAACCGACAACAGCAGAATCAACAACAGAGCCTACAACGGAAGCAGTTACAGAACCTACAACTGTTCCAAAGCCTACTACTGTACCTAAAAGTGTAAAACTTGACAAGTCAAGTATCACACTTGGCACAACTGAAACCTACACATTAAAAACTACGGTTGAAAACGGAACGCTGTCACAGGTGTCGTTTACAACTGACAACAGTAAGGTTGCAGGTATTGACAATAACGGAAAAATAACTGCTGTCGGTGTCGGCACGTCAAAGATTACAGCCAAAACATATAACGGCAAAACTGCAAGCTGTACCGTAACAGTCAAAAAACTTGCTGACAGTATCACACTTAATAAAACAAGTATTACTTTAGGCGTTGGTGAAAAATATGACTTGAACAGCAGTATTCCGAACAATACAGCAGCCTACTACAGACTTTATTACTCGAATAACACCGCAATTGCTCCCGTCCAAAAGGCAGGCGGTCTTGTTACTGCAAAAACAGCCGGCACTACTACGATAAGATGTAAGCTCAACAATGGAAAAGAAGCTACTTGTAAGGTAACAGTCAAATCTGCACCTTCAAGTGTTAGTCTGAATTACACTTCGGCTACTCTAAAGGTTGGGCAGAGCAAAACATTGACGGCTACTCTCAACAGTAATGCGTATAGCTATCGTTCTGATTGGACAAGCAGTAACAGCAAGATTGCTACCGTCAATTCAAACGGCAAGGTGTTTGCTAAATCACAAGGTACGGTGACTATTACATATAAAACCTACAACGGCAAAACAGCAAAATGTAAATTAACTGTTTCGGGAAGTGTCGCAAAGTGTATTGATGTATCAACTTGGCAAGGCTCAATAGATTTTAACAAGGTAAAATCAGCCGGTTATGACTATGTGATAATCCGTGCAGGCTACGGTAAAGAAAAAAGCCAAAAAGACAATATGTTTGAAACAAACTACAAAAACGCAAAATCCGCCGGTCTTAAAGTCGGAGCATATTGGTTCAGCTATGCAATGTCACCGTCAACGGCAACAGCAGAAGCAGATGCTTGCCTTAGTTGTATCAAGGGTAAAAAGTTTGAACTTCCTGTTTATTACGATATGGAATATCAGCCTGCAATGAGTACAAGCAACAGCAATTATACAAAAATGGCAGTCAATTTCTGTAACAAACTCAAAAGCAACGGCTTTAAATCGGGTGTGTATTCCTCAGCAAGCGTTTATGACTATCTGCTCAATCGCAAAACCTTAAAAAATAACGGCATTTCCATTTGGAACGCAGAATGGTATATAAAGCCGTCAATCACTTGTGATGTGTGGCAGTATTCAGATAACGGTAGAATTAACGGCATATCAACAAATGTTGACCTTAACTACATATACAATCTCAATATTGTTGGATAGTAAAAAAGAGTTTGTCAACCCTAAAAAGTAAAATTTATATGTAGGAGGTTATTATGAATTTTAGCAGAGCATCACCTATGAACAAATTACTCATTTTCTTTTTTACAGAAAGGAGAGAAAAACTTAAATGAAGTTAATTAAAAAAATGCTGTCGGTGTTCTTATGTTTAACCGTAATTATCGGCTCATTGTCTGTCGGTTTGTTTTCAGTAAGTGCTGCCACGGTTAAAGGCAATCGTGGAGCAGACGGCAAAGGATTTATATACAAAAAAACAGCTGAATATACTTATATAGACGCAAACGGAAAAAAGCACAGTCAGCATTATGAAGGTTGGGAAAATTTTAAGGTTCATTTTTTTGCTGCATCCGGAAAAGCCTTGAATTTTTCAGACTACACACAAAGAGCGTACTGTATTGAACCGGATAAAGCATCTGAATTAACAAGTTCTGCTACTGTAAAAAGTACATCTCAATCAGCAGCTTGGAAACAGCTAACTACTGCACAGCAAAATGCAGTTAATCTGATACTTGCTTGGGGCTTTGGCGGATTTGAAGCTGCAAAGAAAGAGAAGGTTCATTATTACTATGCAACGCAGCTCTTGATTTTTGAGATTGTTGCAGGCAAGCGTAACGCATCAACTTTTGAAGCGGTTACCGGTAAGCCGTTACTTACACCTGCAAATACAATGACGGCTACGAGTTCGGCAGAAACTACGCTTGCGAATGTCACAACGGCATACAACAATATGGTTTCTTGGTGCAAAAAATCCGTGAGAAATCCGTCATATACTGCATCATCACTTAGCTCGGCTAAATCATATCAGATGTCGTACAGCAACGGACAGTACTCAATTACTCTGACTGATTCTAACGGGACTGCATCGGTGACAAAAGCATCCGATGTAATTGTCAGCAATTCTAATGTTAAGGTCAGCGTTAGCGGTAAAAAGATAACATTTACCTGTTCTAAAAATCTTGGTACGACAGTTAATGTGACAATGAAAAACTCTTTTTTGAAGGAATATGGAATCAAGAGCAAAAACAGTTTGTATTTAATTACAAGTAATGACTTTGCATCATATCAGACTTTTGCTCGAGGTTCTAATTATGCAGTTAAAGACGGATATGTTAAGTTGACATTTCCGGATGTTGTCAAGCTGCAACTTCAAAAATCATCATCAAACCCGGAACTTACAGCCGGCAATGATTGTTATAGCCTTAACGGTGCCGAGTACGGCATATACACAAACAAGGCTTGTACCAAAAAAATCGGCAGTATTACAACAAATGCAAGCGGTTACGGCAGTTACAGTAAATATGTTGATTCAACAGCTTCTTACTATGCAAAAGAAACAAAAGCACCAAAAGGCTATGAGCTTGATAAAACTGTATATACATTTGTGAATTCAGGCAAAAAAGCCGCAGACGGTACAAAAATTTATAGCTTTAGCTGTACTGACGACCCCGTAAATGACCCTGTCGGCATTATTCTTCAAAAGAAAAACGCAGTAACAGGCGAAACAACAAGTCAAGGTCTTGGCGGTGCAGTTTTCAGTATTGAATATTACGCACAGGAAATTGACAAGGACTACGATGTCAAAGCAGATGAAACCGCTCCTGCACTTGACAGCAAAAACCTTAAAAGGACTTGGTATATTCAGACCAACTCTGACGGACTTACTCGTTTAGATGAAAAATATTTATCCGATGATTTCTTATCAGATGGATTATATTACGATGGTAATTTTGTAACTATTCCCATAGGAACAATTGTTATCAAGGAAGTCAAAGCTCCTGACGGCTATTCTCTCAGTGATGTTGTGTTTTACAGAGTAATTACTCAAGAGGGTGCAAAGTTTGCACAGGACACAAATACTCCCATAAATGTGACGATTGACGAAATGCCGGCAAAGGCATATATCGGCATACACAAACTTAATCAATCGGGTGTTGGTGTCGCGAATGCTACATATGGCTTGTACGCTGATTCAGCTTGTGCAAGCTTGTATGACAAGCTCACAACAAATGCTGACGGCAAGGGTACTTTTGCAAAATCAGTAGATGTCGGCAAAACATATTACATCAAAGAAATAACCGCACCGACAGGCTATGAGCTTGACGATACTGTTTATCCCGTCATTACAAATGAGGAAAACTCAACCATTGAAACAGCCGTTATTCAGACGATTTATGAAGATGCCGTAAAAGCTGACCTCAAAATCAAGAAGTCATCAACAGACGGTATAGTTTCAAATCTTTGGTTTGCAATATCAGATAACCTTGGCAACGAGTACAACGCAGTTTCAACCGATAAAAACGGCGAAGCGACTGTTAAAGGTTTGAGGGTATATGACGATAAAGGCAACAAGATAACCTATACCGTCAAAGAGCTTGGCTTTAAGACTACTTTGGGTGCTCACAGCTATGGCGGTTACACTTGGACGATAAAGAAAGAAAATGCAATCAGCTACAAAGGCTCTTATTATGAAGGTGTTTCAAATGCCGTGTTCAGCAATTGTGAGAATGCTTATTCAAGATACTACTATGGCAAATCATCAGAAGCAAAATCCAACGCTAACGGTAAGTCATTTACACTTGACGAAAGCAAAACCGTTACATTCAGTTTTCAAAACACAATTTCCGAAACAAATTTGACCGTCAAGAAAACTTCCTACAACGGTAAAGTGTCTGGAGTTTGGTTTGAGGTACAGGACGAAAACGGCAAATATTATGGTGATATTGTTACAGATTCTACCGGAACAGCTAACTATTACCACCGATACGGTTACAAGCTCACAAGCTGTTTAACCGTTCCAAACTCAGCAATTTGTATTCCTATAAAATATAAGGTTGTTGAAAAAGGTTTTCTCGGCGGAAGCAGTTATTATTTCCCTGACAATTACCTTGAAAAGGCTGAATCAGAGTTTAAGACTGCCAACAAATACGGAACAACATCTACTCTTAATTATTCCGTGTACAACGCTCCTGCAACAGGAAGTATTAACATCAATAAGACTTCCGAGGACGGAGTTATCGAGGGCTTGAGCTTTAAGCTCGAATCTTTTGATGACGAACGAGAGTTCGATGATGACCTTATCCCTACTCCTATGGCTTATGATGCAGACGGAAACGAGATTACAAGTATCGTTTTGACTACCGACAAAAACGGTAAAGCGAGTACGAACAATGAGCAGTTCTATGATGTCAACGGTAATAAAATTGACGGAATTCTGCCATATGTAGTTGACCTAAATGCTTTTCCAATCACCTACAGACTGACCGAAATCGGCATTAAACAGTCAGACGGAACATACAAGTTTCCGAGCCGTTATGAAGTGAAAGATGCAGTCGAATTTACAATCTATGATACCGATGAATACAACTATACATATGATTGTGTTAACACCGTAAAAACAGGTTCGTTACAGGTACAAAAAACATCTGAAGATGATGTTGTGGACGGTTTGTATTTTGAAATAAGCTGTGCTGACACAGGGTTTAACGAAAAAGTAAGCACAAACCTTGAAGGTTTAAGTCCTGAAATTTCAGACTTGCCGATTTATAACAGCAATGACGAATTGCTTAAATATAAAGTAACCGAACTCGGTGAGCTTAACGAGGATGGTACTTATTCTTTACCGTATAAGTACAACAAGCCAAAAAGCGTAACAGTTACGCTTAATTCAGATACCGTAGTTTTTGCAAATATCAAAAACACGCTGAAAACAGGCTCTGTTAAGCTGACAAAAACAGACGGCACAAAGGCTCTTACCGGATCAGGTTGGCAACTCTATAAGTCAGACGACACTCCCATCAGCTGTTATCAGACAGGCTCAGAAACTTATATGTATAATTCAGTTGCAAAAACTGCAACCGATTATATGGCTACGAATGGTAGTTTGTCAATCAGTAATCTGCCGGTAGGTGATTACTATTTTATTGAATCTGTAACTCCGTCAGGCTATATGCCATACGGTAAAAAGGTTGAATTTACAATTTCAGCCGACAATGAAAACACACTTAACATCTCTTTAACCGTTGCCGATAACAAATCCGTGTTATCTCAAACAGGCGGCGGTGGTATTGCTCCGTTTTACTTCGTTGCCGTGGCACTCGGAGCAATGGCTATAATTTTCATCTATGACTACCATAAACACGGTAGCAAGAAATATAAAAAATCACGAAAGGAAAATCAAAAATGAAAAAGAAAATCACACGAATTATGACAGCTATGGTACTTGCCGTTATGATGGTATTTACTGCAATTTCGTTTGCAAGTGCCGCAACAAACAACAACGCTCTTGATGAAACAAAGAAGGTTTCATTCACGCTCAATTGTTCTAAGCCCGGCTATACCTTTACGGTGTACAAGGTAGCGGAACTCAAAACAACTGAAAATCCGTATAAGACAGGCTATGATTCACTCATTCCTTCAATATCTGATGAGATTTTAAGCGGAAAGACATCGAATGTTCTCTCAGCTCTTGACGGTCTTTCTTCAATCCCGTCAACTGCTTCAACCGTTGGCACATTTACTACTTCGGCAACATCTGTAAAAAAGACTTTTTCAAGCCTTGCGCAGGGTTTGTACTACATTAAGGCTACGAACTTTCCTGCCGGTGTAAGAAGTGTTACAAACTCTGTTGTATCGCTCCCATACTACAATAACGGTTGGGTTTACAGTATCAATGATATTGACCTTGCAACAAAGGTAAATGACGGTGATGTTGTAACAGGCAAGACTATCACTAACAGCACAAAGGATAATGTTAATTTTACCGATGTAAGCCTTGGTGACACAGTAAATTTTGAAATCAAGTCATCGACTGCCGGTTCAAGCGAAATGAAACTTAAATCATATACCGTATATGATGAAATGTCAGCCGGTCTTACTCTTGATAAAGACAGCGTAAAGGTTGCACTTCTCAACGCACAGGGCGGTAAGGTTGCTGACCTTGCTTCATCTGACTACGCTCTCAATGTAACATCAGAGGTAGACGGCAAGGCTACAACATTCAATGTTTCAATTGCTAACGCTTATCTTCAGAAAAATGACTTTTATGCTGAAAATGTAGCATTTACTTCTGTAACTTATTCAGCGAAGCTCAACAAGTACGCTGTAACAGGAAAGACAGGCAACCCAAACTCAGAAACAAAGCTCGTTTATTCTAACAAGAACGGTGTTGAATCAGAAGTAAACGGTAATACAGTTTATGTTTACACCTTTGCTGTAACAACAAACAAGACAGATACAGACGGAAAGGCTCTCGAAGGTGCAGAATTCAGCCTTTTCAAGACAGAAGAGGACGCAACTGCTCTTACAAATGCCCTTGCAAGCGGTGTATCCGACAAGACCGGCAAGGTTACTTACTACAACACAAGTAAAGAAGAAATCAAACTTGCAAGCGGTAAATATTATATTGTCGAAACAAAAGCCCCAACGGGATACAACATCTACGGTAAGGTTATTCCTGTGACAATTGATGTTACATACGGTGCAACATTTGTTGACGGTTCGTACATCACAAACTGCCCTACAGACGGCACAGCAAGCGTTGATGTTAAGGATACAAAGGTTGTTGTTCCGCAGACAGGCGGTGTCGGAACAGTAATGTTCTACATTCTCGGCACAGCATTTGCACTCGGCGGTATTGCAACATTGTTCATTCGCAGAAGAGTAAAAGCTACAAACAAGTAATTTCACATTAAACAGAAAGGAGTACAGCACATTGAAAAAATGCAGAAGCAAATGCACCTTGATAATAGGAATAATTTTTATGACTGCATCACTCTGCTTTGTGCTGTACCCTTCTGTATCAAATGCTGTCAATAGTTTTTTCGCAGCATCCACAATTAACAATTATGCCGCAAATTTTGACAGCATTTCAGCAGCCGACAGGTCACAGTACTTGTCGGCTGCTGCTGAATATAACAACAATTTATCAGAACTTATCAATGGATTTTCTTACGATACAGACAGCGTGATTGACGGATATGACGATATTCTCAATTTTGGTGACGGTCTTATAGGCTACATTGATATTTCAAAAATCAATGTAAAACTGCCTATTTACCACGGGGATACGGATAAAGTGCTTGAAAAAGGTGTTGCTCATCTGCCAAATACAGCGTTTCCGATTGGTGGTATAGGAAATCATTCTGTCTTGTCTGCACATACGGGTTATCCAACGCAAGTGTTTTTTGACAATCTCAACGAGCTTGAAATCGGTGATGAAATCAAGGTATCCGTACTCGATGAAACGCTTACCTATGCTGTAACAGCAAAAAACATTGTTAAGCCCGACAACATATCGTTACTGTCAGTTGACGAAGAAAAAGACCTATTAAGTCTTATAACTTGTTATCCATACGGTGTAAACAGTCACAGACTTATTGTGACTGCTGAAAGAGTAAAGGATACAGCTGCATCTGATACGGCAACAAAAACCGAAAACAACAATAACGGAAGTTTTGATTTTATTATTGCAGTAATTGTTATAACCGCAATTTTGGCAATTTTAGTAATTGCTGTTTCCATAAAAAATAAACGAAGGAGGAAGTAAAATGCCTGATATTACAAATGATTTTGATAATAATCCAAATACCGATAAAAGAAAACAGCGAGATGAAGAAGTCAATAATGACAATCTCCAACCCGAACAGACAAAATCCGAACCCGAATTGCTTGAACAAACGAAAAGCAAAGAATTTTCAATACCGATTTTTGCAAAGCTGTATGACAGGTGCAATCTTAAGATTGATGAGCTTAATCTAAAAAACGATAAACTCAATGCAAAAATCGAAAAACTCAACATAAAAAAGGTTCGCAGTGCTGAATTTGTTTCAACGGTTGAATCAATGAAAAATGTTGTACCAATGCCTGTGTATAAAGCATTGTCTGTTCTATCGGCTGAAAGGCGACAGAAAATAGTAAATATCAATGAGAAAATCCATTCTCATAAGCTGAACATCAAATCGAATGAGCAGAAGATTTTGAAGCAACAAAGCCGTGCTGAGAACTGCAAAAAAATCAATAAATTTCTTGACAATATGAAATCCCCTGACGGCAGGAAAGAAAACTTTGTCAAAGGTATGCAGGAATACGGGACAATGGCAATGAGGACAACCTCTGAAAAGTTTGATACTACTCAGAGCAAACTCGATGCTGCAATAAAAGCATACGGTCAAACTCATTATATGTCCGAAAAACTCAAACTGCGAAAACAAATCGACAAGCTCACCAACAAAAATGAAAAGCTGATAAACAAGCTCAAGGCTCTTAATGAGTGGTCAGATAAGTTTGAATCGGTTAAAACTATGCCCGATAAGGAAGCTGACAATATTATCAGCAAGAGCTGTCAGAACATTGTTGATGAGTTTACAACCAACCCACAGGCTTTAAAAAAGCAGGCTGATGTAATCGTTTCATCTGCCGCAAAAGCTGTATTCGAAGAAAACTACCTAAAAAATGCCGAATTGTCGATTGAGGACGATTATGACAGCATTGACGGTATTATCAACAACGGCAATAAGCAGCAGGAATACGAAAAACTCAAAGAGCCTGAAAAGAAATCCGAACGCAGAACAGCACCTTTATCGAGAAATCAGATTAAGCAAAATGCAAACACTATTGCTCATAATGAGCAACAAACGAATGATAAAACCAAAACTCAGGGACAAGAATTATAAAGCTATTTTAGACCTGTGCCATTCAGGCACAGGTCTTTTTTAAGAGGTGAATGAAATGATTGAATTATACGGAAACAAAATATGGAACAGCAACACTCCGAACAAATACAAAAAAGTAATCATTGCGAATGAGGATAGTTTTGATAATATATGTCAGGAACTTGAAAATTCAGGTCTTAATTATTGTGCTTATATTTTTAATGGTGAAGCACATATTGCCATAGGCAGAGCTACCGCAACTAATATTGATAAGTTGGATATTGATTATCAGACTGTTATAGAATGTAATTTAAAAGTCTATAAAACCAACAACATCATAGGAACTACAACCTACGATTCTATTGAGGATAAATTATACCGTAAGTACAATACCGATTTTGCCTATAAAATCGGTCAAAGGCTTACTGAGCAAGGCATCCTTTTTTCAGGCAGAATTTACGGAAAAACAACAACTATTACTGTTGACGAGCAATATGCTGATACCTTGAATAAAATATCTGCTGAACTTAAAGAACAGCGAGCATCATTTATGTCAAAATCTGAAATTGTTCAAAATGAATCACCGGAAGAATCAAAATCAGTTAATGAAAAAATATCTGAATTACATTTTAATGAATCGCAACTTTCGGCACTTGCACCGTCTGTAAAATTTATCCAAACGAGAAACGATGATAATTTGACTGATAACTTTGTTTCATTGTTTTCTGACTGCACTGATTTTTATGAATCACAACTTTCTGCTCTTGCCGAAATTTATGTTGACACATATCGAAGTTTTTCGGATAAATCTTTGATGTTTGCAGATACATCAAGGTTTAATGATTTAAAACAGCGTTTTGTTAATGATAACATTACTGAAAAATTAACTGAAAATCGTGGTTACTCAACTACTCAGTTTGAAATTATCAGAGAAATGGTAACTTACGGTATGAGCGAATCAGTAATCAACTTGCTTGATTACACTTTTTCGATTGATGAAATGCAAAACTTCTTTACAGCATACAAGAACGGCTCGTATGAAGATTTAATCAATCTCATTGCAGATATTAAAGGTACTACACGCACGGATATTGAAGGGCAAATTGAGGGCGGTACATACACTCCTGCTTTACCCGACTTTAACACTCTTGAGAAAACCCTTTATTTTCAAGAGTCCGAAGTCGAAAGTATTACATATATGTACTATAATCCTGACGCATACTCCGGCGGTCAGTTTGTAATTACCGAGGTATCTTACAAACAGATAGCGGAAGCTAACAAAGAATACGGAGATGATTTTTCAGGATTCTTTGATTTTCTTGATACAACAGGCGAACAAAGGTTAATTGATATCGGTAGCGAAAGTTTCAGAACCGCTGTTAAAAAGTTTTACAGCGGTACGGAGTTTGCCGAAGGTCTTAATGCAGATATTCAGCACAAGCTCGTTGAGCTTGCAGTAGTTCCCGAAATCAAATTACCTGAAGTACGGAAAATAGAACTTATAAAGGTCGGTGATTTTTATGAAGTCAGAGGTGAGAACGCAAAAACCGTTGCAGATATTCTCGACCTTGTTTCTACAACAAGAAACATTAACGGTTCTTCAGTTGATACAGTCGGATTCCCTGATTTTAAACTGAATGATAATACTGAACTTCTTAAAACACAAGGATTTACTGTGAATATCAAATATGAGGAGCTTGCACCGTTTTATGAGGAACACGACGAGCTTGACGACATAGATCCCGCAGTTATTCGTCAGCAGCTTGAGGACGCAGGGATAGTCAACGGTGAGCTTGTCGATGAAGATAAGCTGAACAGTGATCCATTTATTCAACAGGTTATGGCTGTCGCAGAATCCGATGCCGGTGCTCTGAATGTCAGCTCAGAAGAAATCGTTAATCAATTTAATTCAGAAAATGAAATCGTCCCGATAAATGAGCCTGAACGAACTGAGTCTGTACAGGAAATAATTCGTCCGACAATTACTTGTGATTGGAGTGAAAGTCCGGTATTTGAGAATGGCAAAACATACTCTGTTTCTGAATTTGACACACTTATGAAAAATGCCGATGACGAATGGGTTGAGCAAAGACAGCTTGAAATTGAAGAATACGGCAGTGAAAATGCGGTAGCCGAAGCTTACCGTAACGGTGAACTTGACAATATTCATCTTGGTTATGAAAAGACAAAATTTATTGTTAATATGCCAAACGGAACAACTCATACATTCAGGCAGGATATTGGCGATGGTGACGGTGGAGTTATTGATTTCTTAAAGCAGTATCCGCAGTATTCAGGTGTTGTAAAAATACTCGAAGCCGATATAAAGCTTGATAAAGGTGAAAATGAGAAAGCCGCAGATTTACCGATAACGGAAAGCAAAGAAAGAGAAGTCAGGAGCGATGAAAAATTACAGAGCGTTGACGAGCTTGCCGTGGAGGTTGAAAATGCCGCACCGTCAAGAGCAGAAAAAGCTGAAGTTACCGTAGTTAATAAAGCTGAACCGCCTACATTGTTTGATATGGTCGAAAGCTCAGAGCAGACCGAAACAAGCGTAAATGATGAAAAAGCCAAAAACTATGTAATTGAGGACAGAGAAGCTGTCACGGGAGCAAAAACAAAGTTTCAAAATAACATTGCTGCCATTAAGATTTTAAAGCAAACGGAAGCAGAAAACAGAGCGGCTACACCTGAAGAACAAGGTCAGTTGTTCCTTTACAGCGGTTGGGGCGGTCTTGCCAATGCTTTTGAGTCTGATAATGATAAATGGAAAAATGAGTATTCTGAACTCAAGGGTTTGCTTACGGATGAAGAATATACCGCAGCACGGTCAACTGTGCTTGATTCATTCTACACAGATACAGCAATCGTTGACAGTATATATGAGGTCATTCGTAACGCAGGATTTGAGGACGGCAACATACTTGAGCCTGCAATGGGCGTAGGAAACTTTTTCGGCAGACTTCCCGAAGAACTTCGTGATAAGGTGAATTTGTACGGTGTCGAAAAAGACAGCTTATCGGGCAGAATAGCTCAAAAGCTGTATCCGCAAGCTGACATTACGATTGACGGCTTTGAGAATACTCGTTTCAATGACAACAGCTTCGATGTTGCAATCGGAAACATTCCTTTCGGCGATTTCAGTGTTAATGATTCTAAATACAACTCAAAACATCTGAAAATTCACGATTATTTCTTTTTGAAATCACTTGATAAAGTGCGTGACGGCGGCATTGTGGCTTTTGTAACTTCCAAAGGTACGCTTGACAAAAAGGACAGCTCTTTCCGCAAGACCTTGGCCGAAAGAGCGGATTTGGTAGGTGCTGTGAGATTGCCGAATAACGCCTTTAAATCGGCAGGAACGGAGGTTACAGCTGACATTATATTCCTTCAAAAAAGAGAAAAAAAGTCAGAAATTGAACCGTCTTGGGTACATACAGGACAGCTTGAAAACGGATTAACCGTCAACAATTATTTTGTTGAGCATCCCGAAATGATACTCGGCGAAGTTGTTGAAGGCAATAAAATGTTCGGTAGAACAGACGATACGATGTGCGTGCCGTTTAATGACGGCAGAACATTGTCGGAGCTTCTTTCCTCGGCGGTAAAGAATATCAATTTTGAATATTCCGCTTCTGCAGAAAAGCTGATTCCGGTTTCCGAACATTTAACAGCCGAACCTTTAAAACTGCGTTTACAAAGCTTTTATCGCCGAAACGGCGAAATATATTTTTACGGCTCTGATAAGAGCGGTAAAATAGTTAATGTTTCCGCAGACAAAGCACTTGGGAAAAAATTAAATCACGAACGCATCAATTCCTTTATTGATATTCGTGACACTTTGCGTGAATTGCTTGATGTTCAGCAGTACGATAACAAGGATTCAGAGATAGCTCAATTGCAGGAAAAGCTCAACAACTGTTATGACAGCTTCTACAGTAAGTACGGCTTGCTTCACAGCAGTTACAATCACAGCTTGTTAAACTCTGACGGAGCATATCCGCTTGTTGCTTCTCTCGAAGCCGATTTTGCCAAAGATAATAATTTACTTGTTAAGAAGTCCGATATATTTACAGAGCGTGTAAATAAGCCGACAGCAACAATAAATCATGTTGATACGGCTGAAGAAGCTCTTGCTGTCTGCGTTGCAGAAAAAGGTGTTATCGACTTCGAGTATATGAGCCAAATTACGGATGTGCCGCCCGAGGATTTGAAAATCGGGCTGAGAGAAAAAGGTGAAATATTTGCCGTACCGTCATATACAGGCGATGAGGACTACGAATATCAAACTGCTTCCGAATATTTGTCGGGAGATATATATGCAAAGCTTGACATGGCAAAAGCATACGCTTCGGTCAACGGCATATATGAATCAAATGTTGTCGCCTTAAAGGAAGTATTGCCTACTCCTCTGAAAGCCGGCGATATTGATATTAACCTCGGAGCTACTTGGATTGATAAAAAATACTATGAGCAATTTATGTATGAGGTTTTTGAAACACCGCAAAGCCTTAAATCGGATTATGTGTCAAGATTTTTTAAATCCGACAGAATAGAGCTTGACTATTCAGAGTATTCCGGCAGATGGAATATCACGAATAAGAGAGCGGATTTGTCGGTAACTACTGTAAAGACCTACGGTGCAAGCGGATTATCTGCATATCAGATATTTGAATCCGTTCTCAATTTATCCGAACCGAAAGTGTATAAAGACAAGGTTGACGAATACGGTGTTGTTGAGCGTGATAAAAACAATAAGCCTGTAAGAGTGCTTGATGTAGAAGCGACTCAGGTTGTACAGCAAAAAGCCAATGCCATTCGCCGTGAATTTAAGAATTGGATTTTTAAAGATGCTAACCGCCGCAGAGATATTGTTGACACATACAATCGCACATTCAATTGCGTCCACGCACGAGAGTATGACGGTTCACACCTTAATTTTCCAGGAATGAATTCAAACATTCAGCTTCACGAACATCAAAAAAATGCCATTGCTCACGCTATTTACGGAGGCAACACACTGTTTGCTCATTCGGTAGGTGCAGGAAAAACCTTTGAAATGATAGCTACTGCTATGGAATGTAAACGGCTTGGGTTGTGTCACAAATCCTTGTTTGCTGTACCGAATCATCTGACAGAACAGGTGGGAGCAGACTTTTTGAAGCTCTATCCCAACGCAAACATATTGGTTGCAACAAAGGATGATTTTAAATCATCAAACCGCAAGATGTTAATGTCAAAAATTGCAACTGGCAATTATGATGCCGTTGTTATCGGACATACGCAATTAAAGATGCTGCCCCTATCTCCTGAAAGGCAGGAAGCCTTTTTACAATCTCAAATTGATGATATTGTTGCCGGTCTTGCTGAGATGAAAGCTCAGGACGGTAATAAATTTACCGTTAAGGAAATGGAGCGTACAAAAAAGAATCTCGAAAATCAGCTTGAGAAGCTTCAATCAAGTAAGAAAGACAATACCGTATATTTCGAGGAGCTTGGAATTGACAAATTGTTTGTTGACGAAGCTCACGAATTTAAGAATCTGTACTGTGCAACAAAGCTGCAAAATGTTTCGGGTATATCTTCAAGAGCTTCTCAGAGGGCAACAGAGCTGTTTGCAAAATGCCGTTATCTTGACGAAAAGACAGGCGGCAAGGGTGTTGTATTTGCCACAGGTACACCGTTGTCAAACAGCGTTACAGAGCTTCACACAATGATGAGATACCTTAATTATGATTTTCTTGCAAGTCACAACAATATGCAGAATTTTGATAATTGGATTTCTGCATTCGGTGTGCAAAAGAAAGAATACGAGTTAGCTCCGGCAGGAAACAAGTTTAAGGAACGCACAAGGATTGCGGAATATTCCAATCTGCCTGAGCTTATGTCTATGTTTAAGATGGTAGCCGATGTAAAGACGGCTGAAACTCTTAAACTTAAAGTGCCTGATTGTGAGCTTCACATTGTTGATGTAGAGCCTACAGAGCTTCAAAAGGAGCTTGTCGATGAATTATCCGACAGAGCAGATGAGGTTAATTCAGGCTCCGTAGATCCGTCACAGGATAATATGCTCAAAATTACCGGTGACGGCAGAAAGCTCGGTCTTGACCCCCGACTTATTAGTCCCGATTTTGAGGATAATCCAAATACAAAGCTGAATGTGTGTGTAAACAATGTATTTGACATTTATACAGACACAGCAAAAGACAAGCTTACTCAAATTGTTTTTTGTGACCTCGGTGTGCCGTCAAAAAACACAGGCAATGACTCCTCAAAAGAGCAAAACGATAACAAGAGTGTTGCGGAACTTGACTCTCTTGAGGAAACAGGCAAGTTTTGCGTGTATGACGACATAAGGGACAAGCTCATTGCAAAGGGCATCCCTGCGACTGAAATAGCATATATACACAATGCAAAAACCGAAGCTCAAAAGTCTGAATTGTTTTCAAAGGTCAGAAGCGGTGAAGTGAGAATTTTACTCGGTTCAACGGGCAAAATGGGAACAGGCACAAATGTGCAGGACAGAATCATTGCTCTGCACGATTTAGATGTTCCGTGGCGACCGGCAGACCTCGAGCAGAGGCGTGGCAGAATGGTCAGGCAGGGCAATATTAACGAAAAAGTGCATTTGTACAGATATGTTACCAAAGGCACTTTTGATGCGTACAGCTATCAGCTCCTCGAAACCAAGCAAAAATTTATAAGTCAGGTTATGACTGACAAAGCTCCTGCACGCAAGTGTGCCGATGTTGACCAAGCGGCTCTTTCATATGGCGAAATTAAGGCTCTCTGTACCGGCGATGACCGTATCCGTGAGAAGCTCACGCTTGATAACAGAGTAAAGGAGCTTAACTCTCTCAAAGCTGATTACAACAATACAAAATATGAGCTTGAAGATGCTGTTGCGGCTTATCCCGAAAAACGCAAGCAACTCCTTTGTACTATCGGCAACATAAAATCCGATATCGATAATGTTAAGTCATTTGTCGATAAGGACGGTAAACTTATTTGCAAATTAACTTTAGGTTCTCAGACTTTTAACCTGAAGAACGATGAGGAACGAAAAAATGCTGCCAAAGCTCTTACAACTGCTGTTGCTCAGGTAAGAATAGCCGATAACAGAAAGAAGCAGGTTAGCGTTGGCAACATTTGCGGATTCGATATAAGCGTTATAAACAACGGAAATGTGTATGATGACATTGTAGTTACAATCAAGGGTAAATATTCATATTCTGCTCAGCTCGGTGTTTCTGCTGTGCATAACCTCAGTAAAATAGAGGGGTTGCTGTACAAAACCGAAAGTGTTCTTGATTACAGTCAGAATTCTCTTAACAAGCTTGACCTTGATTACAAAACAAGTGTTGCCCTGCTTGAAAAGCCTTTTGAATATGAAGCGGAATTGCAGGAAAAGTCAGCACGCCTGTCTGAATTAACAAAGATTTTGAACATTGAGCTTGCTCACCAAAAAACAGAATCAAAGCCCAAAACACATTACTTTGGTAAGGATAAAATCCTCGGCAGGAACAAATCTTCAAAGCAAATTCAGAATAAAACAGTTATGAAATCAGAACCTAAAAGGAGTGAACCTGAATTATGATAGTTTACGCACAAGGCGATATAACAAAATTTGATGTAGATGCTATTGTAAATGCATCCAACGGTTTTGGTTATATGGGAGGTAAAAGATGTGTTAATGAATTACATAGAGGAGTTGCAGAGAGCATTCAATTTGCATCTTGCGGTGCTGTTGAACGGCTTGCAAGAGCAAAATGTAAGGCACACTCCTTTTTTGGTTATTCACCCGGAACTGTTTTTGTGACTGATGCTCCAAATCTTGAGTGTAAAAAAATAATACACGCAGTTACTATGCGTACTCCGGGTAGCAAAGCAAAAATCAAAAAAATTAAAGTTCTGATTCCAAAGATAGTAGCGGTAGCTGAAAACTTAAACATAAATTCAGTAGCCATACCTTTACTTGGGTGTGGAACAGGTGGACTTGACAGAAAAACCGTTCAAAATTTATTAGCTCATAATCTTATAAGTGACAAAGTGACTTTTTATATTGTTACTTCACTTTAAAATCAGAAATTCTTTTCTGAATTTCTTTTTAAAACACTTGTTTTTTCTTAGTTATAACATATAATAGTATTTGAACGATGTTGGTTACTCATCTTAGTGTTGTGCTTCGCTACCGTCTGACTACCATATCAGGAGAATGCGACAAAAAGTAACGATTTTTGGAGCAACTGCATTATATGCAGTTGCTCCCTTTTATTGAGGAATGAATAGCGTGGATATAGATTTTTATTTTGTTAAATCTGATTATATAGATTTTTAAAAGCAAACAGAAATAAATAACCGTGGTTTTACTTGCGTACCAAACACAGAATAAAACAGTTATGAAATCAGAGCCTAAAAGGAGTGAACAAGAGTTGTGATTATAATAGCTTGAAACAGCTTTAAACAGCTCTTTATTCCGATTTTGCGGTAGATAAATATTTTTTATTTAATTTAAAAAGCAGCCGTTCAGACGGCTCTGAACGGCTCTTTTTTGTTGTCCTTAAAACTTGCAAATTTGCCGATTTTGACATATTATAATATGTAAAGAAAATGAAGTGTGGTGATATTTATGATGTCAATTACAAGTACACGATATCTTTCTAATGTCGATTGGTTACAAGATGTGGTTCAAGGTACAGATTTAATCCTGTGCGGAGTTTCGGCACTTGAGTACCTTGAATTATTCAATGGTTATGTCAATGAATCTAAGATACAGGTGTATGCTCAGAACGAGGGACAATTTGATAACATTGAATATCATATTGTCAATTCATTTGACGATATAGAGTATCTCAATTTTGACGGTGTTTTATGTACAACTGTTAATCAGACTATAAACGATATGCTTTCTGATTATGACAACATAGATGAGCTTGCTTTTCTTGAAGCATTGAGCAATTATTATTTCGCCAACAATGAATCATTTGATAATCTTAAAATTAAACCGAATAAACTGAGTATTTTCAATCGGATAAAACAAATTGCAATAAATTATTATTGCTCAGACTGAAAGGAGTATGTATATGAAAACTAATTATCTTGTAACTGCTCAATGTGAAGTTTTGGTAGAATACGCAAATGCTGTTATGGCAAAGTACGAGAAATATCTCCGCTCTAAGTCTGCTTTAGACTGCGTAAAAAAGATGTATAAAGACTTATGCTCATACAACACAAAGATTATTCTTTGCGATAATCAGTCTGATTTAGGTGCTTTGTACAGCAATATAAAAGAATATGAGTGGATAATTGAACATATACCATCTGCTGTTTCGGTTGAAGCGTTAGTATGACTTATACTTTACCTTAAACAAGTGAGAAAATCAATCACAACACAACAAAGACAAAAGTAAAAGCAGATAGCATCAAAAAAGATGTTATCTGCCTTTTTGTTGTTTTTTCAAATTATATAGCTCATAAAAACTTCGTGGGCGTTTGGGGCAAGGTCAATGATGTCCTTTTTGTAAATTGTAATTTTTTCTGTACTTGTTGCACCCTAAAACCAAAATACTTGTTGCTAAAGCAGTAATCATTTTTTTAACTTTTTTCATTTTTATATTTTCCTTTAATTGTTTTATTTCATCTTTTGTTCTTGAATTTTCTTGTAGCAGTATAGCGTTGCTTTGCAATCCGCTAAACTATCGTGTGCTGTTTCACTGCCCCAATCGTAGCAGTAATATTCGGCACACTTAGTTAGAGTCTGCCACTTATTACAACCATAGTACTCACTCCATTCACCGTATATGTCTGCGAACATTTTCATAACATCAAAAGTTGTGGCTTTAGTATTCTCAATGCCACAGGCAGACAAGAACATCAAATCAAGACCTACATTGTAACCAATTATGACTTTTGCCGACTTTATAATATTGTTTAATTCGTAATAAACATCGGAAACTGTCGGTGCGTTCACTACCATTTCAGCAGTTATATGATTGATTGCCATAGCTTCGTTCCAGCTCTTTGTTTTTTCAGGCTTTATATAACTGTTAAATAGTGTCTTGCCCACACAATTAATAATAGACACTTGTAACAGCTCGTCTGTTACAGAATCGAGTCCAGTCGTTTCAGTGTCAACTATTATAATTTCATTTTCTTTTAATGTACTCATAATATTCCTTACTGATACACTTTGT
>ERZ827488.1010-NODE-1010-length-37303-cov-5.843884_pt1 | contig 37303 bp, 38 predicted proteins | sample MGYA00519771_ERZ827488 | MGnify/ENA primary metagenome ERZ827488 (study PRJEB31778, sample SAMEA3449323) | human gut metagenome | biome: human gut; feature: human-associated habitat; material: faeces | place: United Kingdom | collected 2010/2012 ... | reverse complement strand
TGAAAACTATCTTTTAAAAATTATATATTACAAATATTATAATTCAAATGAAGATAACAAAATGACATTTAATGAATTCGTTGATTTTATACAAAAAGATGTTTTAAAACAAGAAGATATGAAAGATAAGATTGATGAACCAACTAAAAACAATATAGATAGATTAAAGAATTTTACAACAGAAGAAAATATAAATAAATTAAGAACCGCTTCTGACCTAGCAAAAGTTTTGGATATTGATGAATCAGATGTAAAAGACATATTTGTATATTATAATTCAAAAAATAATAATTTGAAATTATCAATAAATGAATTTATAGATTTTATGAATACACAAGTACTTACAGACGAAAAATATACAGCAGAAGTAGATAGCCAAACACGAGCTGATTTGGATAAATTATCAAAATACATTTCAAAAAATACGATAAATAAAAAGATGAATTCAAATGAAATGGCAAAACTATTTGATATGACTGAAAAACAAACAGCTGATTTGTATAAATATTATGTTTTATGCGAAAATACAGATACAAAGATGAGTATAAATGAATTTACGAATTTTGTATTAAGTGATGTTTTAAATAGTGAATATGCAAGTGAATTTGATGAAGAAACAATAGCAAATATTAAATTACTAAATACATACAGTAATTTGAATACAATTAATAAAGAAATGACATCAAGTGAACTTTCAAATCTATTTGGAATAGATGAACAAACAGCAATAAAACTATTGTATTTGAAATATTCTGCACAAGACAGTGAATCTAAAATGAGCATTTCAGAATTTATAAACCAGGTTAATACAATAAATAATACAACAGATTATTTAAAATCATATGATTTATCAGCTTTACAAAAAGTAGCATTTTTTGCTCAAAACGAAAACAATATCAATAATACAAAATTATCAAAAGCAAATTTAGCACAAATTTTCGACACATTACAACCAAATCTAGTCGAGACAATTTATGCTGTTGGAGGCTTGCCTGACTCATATATGATGACACCACAAGAATTCATAAATATAGTAGTACAAAATAATGCAACAGATGAAACGAAGTTGTTAAAATTGATAATTGACGATACATGTACAGAAAATAAAACATTATATACAGTAATACAAGTATCAGATATTCTAGGATTACCAAGTCAACAGGTTAATCAATTATATAATTTAATAGATATGCTAAATGGAAATACAGCAAATTGGAAATCAACACCATATGAATTTTCAAATATAATTTTAAACAATACTGATGATGAACAAATAAAAGCAAAATTAACATTGGTAAATCAGGTTATGACAAGTACTATAAATAATACAGCATATACATATTCAGAACTTGCTAAATTAATCAATAGTGAGGAAAGCAAACTAAAAAGTGTATATATGTTATATACAACTAAAAATAATATGCCAAAATTAACACCATCAGAATTTGTTAACTTTATATTAAATCATCAAAATGATTCGACATTAAAAAGACAATTATCAACTGATACTATTTCAGATTTGAATTTAGTTAAAACTGTAATGGAAGATGTATTAAACAATAAAAAATATACATATCAAGAACTTGGAGATTTATTAGGAGCAGACAGTGAAAAATTAAAATTACTATATGGTTTATATATTTCTAAAAACGTAAATACAAATCAAACAATGTCAGTAAACAATTTTGTAGAATTTATATTAAATGATGTTATGCAAAATTCAGACTATTCTGATAAATTTGATGCAAATACAAGAGATAAATTACAAACAGTTAATGGAGTTATGAAAGCATCTTTAGAAAACAAAAAATATTCTGCAACAGAGATATATGGAGTATTATGCAAATTATCTGACACAGAATTAGATGAAAAACTAATTGAATTAGTATATATGTATTTTGGAAGTAGCTATGAATATGATAACAACTGGACACTAACAGTAGAACAATTTGTTGATTTTTTAAATAATACTATTTTAAAAGATGACAGATTCACAGACTTTATTGATGATAAAATGAGAAACGAAATAACAGATAGCAAAGAAGCTATTACAGATGCAAAAAAACTACTAGTTGGGGATAAATATTCTAGAATTGTTATAAATACAAAGTTTGAACCAGAAGCGGAGAATACTTTTGAATATATTCAAAAACTACAGGATACATTTAATGCAGAAGGAATAGAGTTTAATATAATAGGAGATTCGCCAATGGCTTACGAGATGAGTAAGACATTTGGAAGCGAATTTGATAAAATTTCTGTATTAACAATAATTGCTATATATATAGTTGTAATGTTCACATTCAAAGACTTTTTAGCACCAATTATACTAGTTGGAGTTATACAATGTGCTGTTTACATGACAATGGGTATATTATCACTTTCAGGAGGTTCAGTATACTTTATAGCATTATTAATTGTTCAAAGTATATTAATGGGTTCAACAATAGATTATGGAATTTTATATACATCTTATTATTTAGAGTTTAGACAAACTAAAAATAGAAAAGAATCATTAATTGAAGCATATAATCATGCTATTCACACTATACTTACATCAGGTTCAATTCTAGTAATTGTTACTTTTGTAGTAGGTATGTTTGCAACAGCAATTACAGCCAAAATTTGTATTACGTTATGCAAAGGAACATTATGTTCAATTATATTGATAATGCTATTTTTACCAGCAATACTTGCTACATTTGATAAATTCATAGTTAAGAAAAATAATGCTTGACGTTGCACAGAGAGATAAGTTATAATATTGTAGGTTCAAATAAAGAAGGAGGTATATAAATTACAGTATAATTATACTGTGAAGGAACTGAAACTATTAACATTGACATCTTAGGAGGCAACAGAATGAACTTTTTTATTAACAAAGGGCTTTTCGAAAGAGAATGGAATTTTGAGATTACAAGTGTAAATGGAAAAATGCAGTTTTCGATTCCAGAGTATGTCGAGAAGAAAAGAAGACACTATCAACTTTATTTCCTTTTTGATCGTATTGTAAGCACAGAAGATTTAAAAGAAAATTTTTTTCTTAAGAACGTTACAATGGAAAAAGTAAGAAAGGATATGTATTATCTGGCTAAGAATACCGAAAAAAATAATGATGGAGTCTATGCTCTACTTAGAAGTACAGGTGTTGTTCCAGATGACATCTTCATTCCTAAAGATAAAAAGGAAAAAGTAGAGGTGATACGTAGAATTCGGTATCTAGATACAGAAGCGGAAATTGGAGAATTCCTGGCTAATATTTATTTGATAAAAGTAAAGCTCGAAAAAGATGAGTCTATTCCAATCTATTATGCATCTAGAAAAACAAGATGTTTGACTAAACATGATGTGATTTATAGAAGTTCACTTCATAAAAATGAATACAGTGTTGAAACAGGTTTGACAACTTGGATTATGCTGAATGACAAAAACAAAAGTGACTATATTTCACTATCAAAACTTTGTTAATTAATAATCCAATCATACTGCATGCTGGCTCTAATTGAGCTTGTATGCGGTATTTTTGTGCATAATTATTTTATAACTGGTAAAAATAGCATAAGGAGGTAAAATTTATGGAAGATATTAATGTAAAAGTTTTGGACGAGGTTAATAAAGGAACTACAATGGGGATGGATGCAATTCATTTTGTGTCTAGTAAAGTTGGAGACGAAAGATTTAAAAAAGTATTGGATGTTGAATATGGAAAATATAAAAAAATATCCGAAAGAATTGATAATATATATTCTCAATATGCAAGCAAAGAACCACATGAGACAAATAAGATGGAAAAAATGATGACATGGTATGGGATAAATATGAAAACAATGAATGATCAGAGTAATTCTAAAATTTCTGAATTATTAATGCAAGGAACTAATATGGGAATAATAGAGGGAAGAAGATTGCTTAATAATAATCCAAGTGTAGATAACGAGGTTAAAAATATTTTGAACGATTTTGTTGTTATGCAAGAAGATAGTGTAGAGACATTGAAAAAATACTTATAAAATTTCAAATAGTACTTGAAATGTAAAGAAATTTGTTATAGAATGAATTTGCCTTAAAAAGGTAAAAATAGAATTAGACGTTAGAAAAAAGAGATAAATAAACTAACATCTAAAAAGGAGGAAATTTTTATGTCAGTAAAAGTAGGAATTAACGGATTTGGAAGAATTGGAAAATTAGCATTCCAAGCAGCATTAGGAAAAGAGGAGGTAGAGGTAGTAGCAGTTAATGACCCATTTGTAGCAGCAGACTACATGGCATATATGACAAAATTTGATACTGTACATGGAAGATTCAACGGAACAGTAGAAGAAAAAGATGGAAATTTAGTAGTAAATGGAAGAACAATAAAAGTATATAATGAAATGGACCCAAAGAACATTCCTTGGGGAGAATTAGGAGTAGAATATGTTCTAGAATGTTCTGGAGTATTCACAACAATGGAAAAAGCACAAGCTCATTTAGATGCAGGAGCTAAAAAAGTATTAATAAGCGCACCATCAAAAGATGCCCCAATGTTTGTAATGGGAGTAAACAACACAACATATACAACAGATATGAATATTGTATCTAATGCATCATGTACAACAAACTGTTTAGCACCACTTGCAAAAGTAATAAACGATAATTTTGGAATTAAAGAAGGACTTATGACAACTGTTCATTCAACAACAGCAACACAAAAAACAGTTGATGGAGCTTCAAAAAAAGACTGGAGAGGTGGACGTGCAGCAGCAGCTAATATTATTCCTTCATCTACAGGAGCTGCAAAAGCAGTAGGAAAAGTTATCCCATCATTAAATGGAAAATTAACAGGAATGGCATTCAGAGTTCCAACAGTTGATGTTTCAGTTGTTGACTTAACAGTTAACCTAGAAAGACCAACATCATATGAAGAAATTTGTGCAGCTGTAAAAAGAGCTACAGAAAACGAAATGAAAGGAATAATGGAATATACAGACGAAGCTGTAGTTTCTTCAGATTTCATTTCAGATATCCATACATCAATATTTGATGCATCAGCAGGAATAATGTTAACAGATACATTTGTTAAATTAGTAGCTTGGTATGACAATGAATGGGGATATTCAAACAAATTAGTTGACTTAGCTTGCTATATGTCATCAGTTGACCATCAATAATATATTTTAAGGTTAGTGGCTTTCTAGCCTCTAGCCTTTTAGTTGTTTTATAAATTAAGAGTAATCAATAAGATAAAGGAAGGATGAAGTATCAATGAGCAAAAAAACTGTAAGAGATATAGATTTAAAAGGAAAAAAAGTATTTGTAAGATGTGATTTTAATGTTCCAATGGACGAAAATCAAAATATTACAGATAACAGAAGAATAGTTGCAGCATTGCCAACTATTAAATATTTAATTGAACAAAATTGTAGAATAATTTTAGCATCACATTTAGGAAGACCAAAGGGAGAAGTTAAACCTGAATTTTCTTTGGCACCTGTTGCAAAAGAACTATCAAAATTATTGGGGCAAGAAGTTTTAATGGCAAAAGATGTTATTGGAGAAAGTGCAAAATCATTAGCAGCAAATTTACAAGAAGGACAAGTAATGTTACTTGAAAATGTTAGATTCCACAGAGAAGAAACAGATAATGACCCAGAATTTGCAAAAGAATTAGCAAGTATGGCAGAAGTATTTGTAAATGATGCATTTGGAACAGCACATAGAGCACATGCATCAACAGAAGGTGTATCACATTATTTACCATCTGTATCAGGATTCTTAATTGAAAAAGAATTGAGATTCTTAGGAGATGCTTTAAATAATCCAGAAAGACCATTTGTTGCAATACTTGGAGGAGCAAAAGTATCAGACAAAATAGGTGTTATAGATAGTTTATTAGAAAAAGTAGATACATTAATGATTGGTGGAGGAATGGCATACACATTCTTCAAAGCACAAGGATATGAAGTTGGAAATTCACTATGTGAACCAGATAAATGTGAACTAGCATTAAGCTTAATGAAAAAAGCAGAAGAAAAAGGTGTAAAATTCTTATTACCAGTTGATACAAAAGTTGGAAAAGAATTTAAACCAGACACAGAAAGCAAAACTGTAGCTTGGACAGAAATTCCAGAAGGCTGGGAAGGATTTGATATTGGAGAAAAAACAATTGAAATGTTCGAAAATGAATTAAAAACAGCAAAAACAGTTGTATGGAATGGACCTTTAGGATTATTCGAATTTGACCAATTTGCAATTGGAACAAATGCAATTGCACATGCATTAGCAGAATTAGATGCAACAACAATAATTGGTGGTGGAGATTCAGCAGCAGCAGTTGAAAAAGCTGGATTAGCTGATAGAATGACACATATTTCAACAGGTGGAGGAGCTTCACTTGAATTCTTAGAAGGAAAGAAACTACCAGGAATTGAATGTTTACAAGATAAATAAGGATGTAGAAAATGAAAACAATACAATATAAAGTATATGATAAAGAAGGAAAATTAAGAAAATTAATAAATACAAACAAAGAAAAACAATTAAATGATGATGAATGGCTAAATGGTGTAACATGTTTTGTAATAAATGAAAAAGGAGAAGCCCTTATTGAAAAAAGAGTAAATAAAGGGCTTACACCTGGTAAATTGGATTTATGTTCAGGACATGTTGATGGAGAAGAAACTCAAACACAAGCTATGATAAGGGAATTAAAAGAAGAACTAGGAATACAATTAGAAGAAGCAGTAAATGTTGCAAAGATAACTCCTGATGCAATACCATTACAGTTTGAAAGTTCAGGAAAAATTAAAAACTTCTTTATCACATTTTATTGTTTAAAAAGAAATAGCTCTGATGTTATATATCAAGAAAGCGAAATTGACAAAATAGTTTGGTTACCACTTGAAGAAACATTTGAACTAATAAAAAGTGGAAGAACTAAGTTTCCTAAAAATTATAATTATAAAGAGATATTCGAAAAAGTTAGAAATATTTGTAATAACCAAGAAAAAGGAAAGGAACGAAAATGATAGTAACATTATCAGGAGTAACAGGAACAGGAAAATCTTTTTTTAAAAATACTATTTCAGAAGAACTATGCTTTAAAAATCTAGTAATTGTAACAACTAGAGAAAAAAGAATTGGCGAAGTAAATGGAATAGATAAAGAATTTGTTAGTGAAGAGGAATTTGAAAAATTAAAAAAAGAAAAACAAATAGTAGTTGATTTTGAATTTTTAGGGTCAAAATATGCATACAGAAAAGCAGATCTTGATTCAAATGTTAATCAAGTAACAGAAGTACATTATAGTACAATTTATGAATTTAAGAAAAATGCTAAAAATGTATTTTCGATTTATATGATACCTAAAGACTTAGAAAGAGCTAAACAAGAACTACGAAAAAGAAACTTATCAAAAGAAACTGAACAAAAACGTTTGAAAGAAATTGATGAACATATTAAAGAATATGAGCAAAATAAAGATTTACAAAAACAATTTGACTATGTTTTTATAAATGATTATACAGAAAAAGCAAAAAATGAGTTGCTTAAGATTATAGAAAAAAGGAGAGTTGAATAATGAGAAGAAAAGTAATAGCTGGAAATTGGAAAATGAACATGCTTCCAAATGAAGCAATAGATTTTATACAAGAGTTAACACCGCTTGTTAAAGATACTAAAAATGAAGTTGTTTTATGTGTTCCATATACAGATTTATTTTATGCTTTATTACATGTTCAAGATACAAATATTAAAATAGGAGCTCAAAATATGCATTGGGAAGAAAAAGGTGCATACACAGGAGAAGTATCAGCTCCAATGCTAAAATCAATTGGAGTTGAATATGTAATTATAGGACATTCTGAAAGAAGACAATATTTTGCAGAAACAGATGAAACTGTAAATAAAAAAATTAAGTCTGCATTAGCACATGGATTAAAACCAATAGTATGTGTAGGAGAGACATTAGAACAAAGAGAAGCAGGAGAAACAGAGAAAGTTGTAACAAATCAGATAGCAAAAGCATTTGAAGGTATAACTGCATCTGATTTAGAAAAAATCATTGTAGCATATGAACCAATTTGGGCAATAGGAACAGGAAAAACTGCAACAAAAGAAGATGCAAATGCCACAATAATGCAGATAAGAAAAAAATTAGCAGAAATATATGGACAAAACGAGGCAGAAGGAGTTATAATACAGTATGGGGGAAGCGTAAAATCATCAAACGCTAAAGAATTATTTGAAATGTCAGATATTGATGGAGGACTTGTCGGAGGAGCCAGCTTAAAAGCAGAAGAATTCTCAAAAATAGTGAAGTTTGATGAATAATGGCAAATAATACTTCAAAAAAGCAGAAAGGGATGGAAATATGGAAAAAAAACCAGTAATGCTAATGATATTAGATGGATTTGGAATAAATGAAAAAGAAGATGGAAATGCTGTAAAATTAGCAAATACACCTAATATAGACAAACTAATGAAAAAATTTCAAACAACTAAGATTTATACAAGTGGTTTAAAAGTTGGATTACCAGATGGACAAATGGGAAATTCAGAAGTAGGACACACAAATATAGGAGCAGGAAGAATAGTATATCAAGAATTAACCAAAATAACAAAATCAATAGAAGATGGAAATTTTTTTGCAATTCCTGAATTTATTGAAGCTATAGAAAACTGTAAAAAATACAATTCAAAATTGCATATACTAGGACTTGTGTCAGATGGAGGAGTTCATAGCCATATACGTCATTTATATGGACTATTAGAAATGGCTAAAAGAAGAGACTTTGAAAATGTATATGTACATTGTTTCTTGGATGGAAGAGATACTCCACCAGCATCAGCTGAAAATTACATTACTCAATTAGAAGAAAAAATGAGAGAAAAAGGAATTGGAAAAATAGCAAGTCTATCAGGAAGATATTATGCAATGGATAGAGATAAAAGATGGGACAGAGTAAAAAAATGTTATGATGCGCTTGTAAACGGAGAAGGAAATAAAGCAACTTCAGCAACAATAGCAATAGAAAATTCTTATCAAAAAGAAGTATTTGATGAATTTGTAGAACCAACAGTAATATGCAATGGAGAGACACCAATTGCAACAATCCAAGAACATGACTCTGTAATATTTTTCAATTTCAGACCAGACAGAGCAAGAGAAATAACAAGAACAATTGTAGATAAAGATTTTAATGAATTTGAAACCAAAAAAATGGACACATATTTTGTATGTTTCACCAATTATGACGAAACAATGCCAAATGTAAAAATAGCATTCAAAAAAGAACCATTAGTTAATACTTTTGGAGAAGTAATTAGCAAAAATGGGATGACACAACTACGTATTGCAGAAACAGAAAAATATGCACATGTAACATTCTTTTTTAATGGAGGAGAAGAAAAACAATATCCAGGTGAAGATAGAATATTAGTTCCATCACCAAAAGTTGCAACATATGATTTACAACCAGAAATGAGTGCATGCGAAGTTACAGAAAAAGCAGTAGAAGCAATAAATTCAGATAAATATAATGTAATAATATTAAATTTTGCAAATCCAGATATGGTAGGACATACAGGAAGTTTACCAGCTGCAATCAAAGCTGTTGAAACAATAGACAGATGTGTAGAGAAAATAGTAGAAGCAATACTTGTACACCACGGAACAATACTAATAACAGCAGACCATGGAAACTGTGAACAAATGATAGATTATAAAACAGGAGAGCCACATACAGCTCATACAACAAATCCAGTGCCACTTATATTAGTAACAGAAAATGATAAATTAAAAATTAAAGAAGGAAAACTTGCAGACTTAGCTCCAACAATGTTAGAATTATTAGGAATAGAAAAACCAGAAGAAATGACAGGAGAAAGTATTCTAGTAAAATAAAGGGTGAAATAAGTTGTTAAAGACTAGTAAAAAGATAAAAGAAATATATGAAGAAATACAAAAAAAGATATTTAATGTAGTTCCTGAAAAATGGGATGAATTATACCTTTATGCGTCTATAATAGATAGGCTGGGAGAAGTTCAGACTGGCGAAATGTATTTCTATTTTATGCCAAAAGGATTTTTAAGAAGAAAATTCATAAATGTATATGAAGTCCCTGATAAATATGGGATTGAAGAAGAAGAATATATGAAAGCAGTGAAATCTTTATACAATTCAATAAAAATGCTCAGAGAAGAGGTTTCAAAACAAAATAAGAAAAAATGGTCCAATATAACAATTTCAATAAAAAATAGTAGATTTAAAGTTGAATATAACTATGATAAACTATTAGGTTATCAAGAAGAATATTATGACCATCATATATTCTGGAGAAAAAAGTATTTAAACATTGAGCCACATGGAAAAAAAGAAAAGATAGCAATAGAACAATATGTAGCCAATAGACAGACTAGTAGAAAAAAAGATGAGGAATATGATACAGGAATTTATCAAAAAATACAGCCTAAAGTAATAACTTATGATACTTCTGATAAAAAAGAATATTTTACAACTAAGTTAGAAAATGAAAAAATTAAAAATCAAATTTTATGTAATAAATGAAAGGAGCAATAAAAATGATTTATTCAAAAGAATTAGAAAATATGTGCCGTGTTGCAAAAGGAGTAGATCACGGACCAGCACCAATTCCAGAAGAAGGAAAATGGGTAAAAGCAAAAGAAATAAAAGATATATCAGGTTTAACACATGGTATAGGATGGTGTGCACCACAACAAGGAGCATGTAAATTAACATTAAATGTAAAAGATGGGATAATCCAAGAAGCATTAATAGAAACAATAGGATGTTCAGGAATGACACATTCAGCAGCTATGGCAGGAGAAATATTAACAGGAAAAACAATACTAGAAGCATTAAACACTGACTTAGTATGTGATGCTATAAATACTGCTATGAGAGAATTATTCTTACAAATAGTATATGGTAGAACACAAACAGCATTCTCAGAAGGAGGTCTTCCAGTTGGAGCTGGACTTGAAGATTTAGGAAAAGGACATACTTCACAAGTTGGAACAATCTATTCAAGCACATTAAAAGGTCCAAGATATTTACAATTAACAGAAGGTTATATTGTAGAATTAGGATTAGACAAAGATGACCAAATAATTGGTTATAAATATGTTCATATGGGAAAAATGATGGATAACATCAAAAAAGGAATTGATCCAATGGAAGCAATTGAAAAAGCTTCTGGTACATATGGAAGATTTGACGAAGCAGTTAAAAAGATTGATCCAAGAGAAGCATAAATAATACTAGGATAAGGAGGACTTAGAATGAGGCGTCGCGCGTCAGGCTTAAGATTAAAGGGATTTATAGATGCTAGTATATTGGATTTATCCTAATATTATTAATTAATATTATACTATATGTAATTGTAAAATATATAAAAAATAGGAGGAATAAAAATGGCAGTAACATTTGAAAGTTATGAAAGAAGAATTGACCAAATAAAACCAGTAATGGAAAAATACGGGATAAAAGACTTTGAAGATGCATTAAAAATATGTACAGACAAGGGATTTAATCCATATGAAATAGTAAAAGGAGTACAACCAATATGTTTTGAAAATGCAGCTTGGGCATATACATTAGGAGCTGCAATAGCAATCAAAAAAGGATGTACAAAAGCAGCAGATGCAGCAAAAGCAATTGGAGAAGGATTACAAGCATTCTGTATTCCAGGTTCTGTTGCAGATGACAGAAAAGTAGGATTAGGACACGGAAACTTAGCATCAATGCTATTATCAGAAGATACAAAATGTTTTGCATTTTTAGCAGGACATGAAAGTTTTGCAGCAGCAGAAGGAGCTATTGGTATAGCAAAATCTGCAAATAAAGTAAGAAAAGAACCATTAAGAGTAATCTTAAATGGTTTAGGAAAAGATGCAGCACAAGTAATTTCAAGAATAAATGGATTTACATATGTAAAAACAGATTTTGATTTCTTTACAGGAAAAGTAAAAGTAGTTGAAGAAATTAAATATTCAGATGGTGAAAGAAGCCAAGTAAGATGTTATGGTGCAAATGATGTTAGAGAAGGTGTAGCAATTATGTGGATGGAAGATGTTGATGTATCTATTACAGGTAACTCAACAAATCCAACTAGATTCCAACATCCAGTTGCAGGAACATATAAAAAAGAAAGACTAGAAGCAGGAAAGAAATATTTCTCAGTTGCCTCTGGTGGTGGAACAGGTAGAACACTTCATCCAGATAATATGGCTGCTGGACCAGCTTCATATGGTATGACAGATACAATGGGAAGAATGCACTCAGATGCACAATTTGCAGGTTCATCTTCAGTACCAGCACATGTAGAAATGATGGGATTAATCGGTATGGGTAATAACCCAATGGTTGGTGCATCAGTTGCAGTAGCTGTTGCAGTTGAAGAAGCAATGAAATAATTTTTAGGAAGAGGGTAAAGTAAATGATTAATTTTATCAATTACTTTGCCCTTTTTGATTAACTTTTTAATAAATGCTTCATAATATAATGAGAAAGGAATGAATTTTTATGAAAAATTATTTAGAAATTGAAAGCATAGAGGCTTTAGAAGTATTAGATTCAAGAGGAAATCCAACTGTACAAGTTACAGTAGAATTAATAGACGGTTCAGTTGGAGTAGCAATGGTGCCATCAGGAGCTTCAACAGGAGCATTTGAAGCTGTTGAATTAAGAGATGGAGATTCATCAAGATATATGGGAAAAGGTGTATTAAATGCAGTACAAAATGTAAATACAATAATAGCACCAGAATTAGAAGGAATGAATGCATATGACCAACCTGCAATTGACAAAGCACTTATCGAATTAGATGGAACAGATAATAAAGGAAGATTAGGAGCTAATGCTACATTAGGAGTATCTTTAGCAGTTGCAAAAGCAGCAGCAGAATCTTTAGGAATGGAATTATATAAATATATTGGTGGAGCTAATGCAAAAACAATGCCAGTTCCAATGATGAACATCATGAATGGTGGAAAACATGCAGATTCAACACTAAGTGTACAAGAATTTATGATTATGCCAGTTGGAGCAAAATCATTTAAAGAATGTTTACGTATGTGTGCTGAAATTTATCATACATTAAAGAAAGTATTAAAATCAAAAGGTTTAGGAACAGGTGTTGGAGACGAAGGTGGATTTGCACCAAATGTTAAAGACGAAGATGAAGCACTTCAATTAATTGTAGAAGCAATCAAAGAAGCTGGATATAAACCAGGAGAAGAAGTTTGTTTAGCATTGGATTTAGCAGCAACAGAAATGTATGATGAAGCTAAGAAAATAGGAAAAGAAGGATGCTATCACTTCTGGAAGATTAATGAAACAAAAACATGTGATGAGATGATAGATTTCATAGCAGATTTATGTGAAAGATATCCAATAATCTCAGTTGAAGACGGATTAGCAGAAGAAGATTGGGATGGATGGAAAAAGCTAACAGACAGATTAGGAGAAAGAGTTCAATTAGTTGGAGATGATTTATTTGTAACAAATATTAAGAGATTACAAAAAGGACTTGATATGGGAGTTACAAACAGTATTCTTATCAAATTAAACCAAATTGGAACATTAACAGAAACATTAGATGCAATAGAACTAGCTAAGAAAAATGGTTATACAGCAGTTGTATCACATAGAAGTGGTGAAACAGAAGATACAACATTAGCTGATGTTGCAGTTGCAACAAATGCTGGTCAAATAAAAACTGGTGCACCATGTAGAACAGATAGAGTTGCAAAATACAATAGATTACTAAACATCGAAAATGAATTAGGAGAGATTGCAATATATCCAGGAAGAAAAGGATTAAATAAATAATTGTAAAAAGTACAAGAAAAAACTTGTACTTTTTTGTATTTAATGATATGATAGTCACGAAAAAAATAAAAACTAAAATATGAAAGGAAGATAGAAATGAAGATTTTAGTAACAGGTGCAAATGGAATGTTAGCAAAAGAAGTTAAAGAAAGATTCGGAAAAGAAAACGAAATAATAGCAACAGATGTAGCAGAATTAGATATTACAAACGAAAAAGCGGTAATGGATTATATAATGAATCTAAAGCCAGAATATATTATAAATTGTGCAGCATATACAGCAGTAGACAAAGCAGAAGAAAATTATGAATTAGCAGACAAAATAAATGGAGATGGACCAGCTAATTTAGCAAAAGCAGCAAAAAGTGCTGGTGCAAAACTTGTACATATTTCAACTGATTATGTATTTGGTGGAGAATTAGATGTTTCAAAAGATTATAAAGAAGATGACCCAAAAGCTCCAGTAACAGCATATGGAAAAACAAAATTGCGTGGAGAAGAAGGAATTGAAAAAAATATGGAAGAATACTATATTTTTAGAACAGCATGGTTATATGGAGTTGGAGGAAACAACTTTGTAAAAACAATGACAAAATTAGGTTCTACTAGAGATGAAATAAATGTAGTATCAGACCAACATGGAAGTCCAACATATGCAAAAGACTTAACAGAAATAATATATCAAGCAATAAACAAAAAAATACCATATGGAATATATAATGCAACAAACGAAGGATACACAACTTGGTATGAATTTACAAAAGAAATACTTGCAGAACAAGGAATTGAATGTAAAGTAAATCCAGTAACAACAGAAGAATATATAGAAATGATGAAAATAACACAAGCCAAAAGACCATTTAATTCTCAAATGTCAAAAGCAAAACTAGAAGCATTTGGAATTAAAATTCCAAATTGGAAAGATGGCTTAAGAAGATATTTAGAAGAAGCAAAAAAACTAGAGAAATAGTTGTGAAGGGAATGAGAAATATGAAGAACAGAAAAGGAATAATCTTAGCAGGAGGGAGTGGAACAAGGCTATATCCATTAACACTTGCAATTTCAAAGCAAATTATGCCAGTATATGACAAACCAATGATATATTATCCATTATCAATTTTAATGCAAGCAGACATAAGAGATGTGCTAATAATTACAACTCCAAGAGATGCAGAAACATTTAAAAGCTTATTAGGAGATGGTAGTCAATGGGGAATGAAATTCGAATATAAAATTCAAGAAAAACCAAATGGGCTAGCTGAAGCATTTATAATAGGAGAAGACTTTATAGGAGAAGATAATGTTGCAATGATATTAGGTGATAACATGTTCTATGGTGAACATTTAGCAGAAAAATTAAAAGAAGCAAATGAAAGAGAAAATGAAGCAACAATATTTGGATATTACGTAAAAGACCCTAGAGCCTATGGAGTAGTTGAAATTGATAATGATGGAAAAGCTGTATCAATAGAAGAAAAACCAACTGAACCAAAATCAAATTATGCAGTACCAGGACTATATTTCTATACAAACGAAGTAATAGAAATTGCTAAAAATGTAAAACCATCAGCAAGAGGAGAACTAGAAATAACTGCGGTAAATGAAGAATATATGAAACGAGGACAACTAAAAGTAGAAAAATTAGGTAGAGGAATGACATGGTTTGACACAGGAACACATGATGCATTAATAGAAACAGCAAGTTTTGTGCAAACAATCCAAAAAAGACAAGGACTACAAATTTGTTGCCCAGAAGAAATCGCATTTGATAAAGGTTGGATAAATAATGAGCAATTATTAAAATTAGCACAAAAGTACATGAAAACAGACTATGGAAAATATTTAAAAGATGTAGCAGAAGATGTTTTTGGGGAAGAATAGAAAGGATGAAAAAAGATGGGAAAATTTAAAAGAATTGACACATCAATAGATGGTGTATGTATAGTAGAACCAACAGTTTTTGGAGACAATAGAGGATACTTCATGGAAACATATAGTAAAGCAGATTTTGAAGAAATAGGATTAAATTATGACTTTGTCCAAGACAATCAATCAAAATCCAAGAAAGGAGTCTTAAGAGGATTACATTTTCAAAAAGAAAACACACAAGCAAAACTAGTAAGATGCATCAAAGGCGAAGTATTTGATGTAGCAGTAGACTTAAGACCAGGTAGCAAAACATATGGCAAATGGGAAGGAGTTATATTAACAGAAGAAAATAAAAAAATGTTTATGATTCCCAAAGGATTTGCACATGGATTTTTAGTATTATCAGATGAAGCCGAATTTGCATATAAATGTGATGATATATATAATCACGAAGCAGAAGGCGGATTAAAATTTGATGACCCAGATGTTGCAATAGAATGGCCAATGAGAGATTTAAAACCAGAAGATTTATTAACATCTGAAAAAGATGCTAAATGGCCATCTTTAAAAGAATTAAAAGAAACAGACTTATTTAAAAATTTATAATTGCACCGAAAAAAAGCGATTTCACGTGTGCAGATAGGAGAAATGAAAAATGAAAAATATAATGGTAACAGGAGCAGCAGGATTTATAGGAGCAAACTTTGCAGAATATTTTGTGAATAAACATCCTGATTATAATATAATAGTAGTAGATAAATTAACATATGCTGGAAACCTAGCAAATTTAGATAAAGTAAAAGATAAAATTACATTTGTACAAGCTGATATATGTGATTTTGAAAAAATGCAAGAAGTATTTGAAAAATATCAAATAAATGGTGTAATTCACTTTGCAGCTGAATCACATGTAGATAATAGTATAAAAACACCATTTGTATTTACAAAAACAAATGTGTTAGGAACACATACACTATTAGAAACAGCAAGAAGAGCATGGGGAGAAGGTTCAGAAAACAAATTTGTACATATTTCGACAGATGAAGTGTATGGTGCATTAGGAGAAGAAGGATATTTCACTGAAACATCTCCAATTCAACCAAGTAGTCCATATTCAGCATCAAAAGCAAGTTCTGATTTAGTTGCATTAGCATATCATACAACATATAAAATGAATGTAACAGTAACAAACTGTTCAAATAACTATGGACCATATCAACATAATGAAAAACTAATACCTCATATGATTAAATTAGCTCTAAATAATGAGAAATTACCTGTATATGGAGAAGGAAAGAATATAAGAGATTGGTTATACGTAGAAGACCATTGTAAAGCAATAGATATGGTATTCCATAATGGTAAAGCAGGAGAAAGATATAACATAGGTGGACATAATGAAAAAAGAAATATAGAAATTGTAAAACTTATATTACAACGTTTAGGAAAATCAGAAGATTTAATTGAACATGTTGATGATAGAAAAGGACATGATTATAGATATGCAATAGATCCAACAAAAATTAAAACAGAATTAGGATGGGAACCTGAAACAAAATTCGAAGATGGAATTGTAAAAACAATTGATTGGTATTTAGCAAATCCAGATTGGTTAAAATAATTTTAGCAATACTTAAAGACCGTGAATCTCACGGTCTTCTGTATTAAGGGAGGTAAAGAAATGGAAAATATAGAAAAAATAAAAAAAGATTTAAAACAAGTATTATCAGAAAGAAGATATGAACATTCAATAGGTGTAATGAATATGGCAGAGGAGTTTGCTAAGATATATAAAGTTGATATAGAAACAGCTAAAATTGCAGGATTACTTCATGATAATGCCAAAGAAATGACAAAAGAAGAAATGCTTAAATATGTAGAAGAAAACAATATAGAAATAACTGAATTTGAAAAACTAAATGTCCCTATTTTACATGGAAAAATAGGCGCAGATATAGCTAAAAAGAAATATGGAGTTAGTGAGCAAATTGCAAAAGCCATAGAATATCATACAACTACAAGTCCTAAAATGGATACACTAGCTAAAATAATATATGTTTCAGATAAAGTAGAATTAACAAGAAAATCAGAAAAGTTTGATATTGAATCAGAAAGAAAATTGGCAACAATAGATCTAGATAAAGCTGTATTACTTATAATAAATAATACTACAAAATATTTAATAGATAATAATAAAATGATTGCTACTGAAAGTATAGAAACTAGAAATAAGTTGTTGGATAGAATATAAAAATAATATAAATGAGATATTGCTAAAGAACAAAAAAAGTAATATAATAAATACATTAAAGGAGAAAAACATGCCAAGATTTTTTGTAAAAAAGGAACAAGTAAAAAAAACAACAATAGAAATATTAGGAGAAGATATCAAACATATAAAAAATGTACTTAGAAAGCAAATTGGTGAAGACATTGAAATATGCGATAAAGATACTAAGAAATCATATATATGTGAAATTGAGAAAATAGAAGAAAAAAGTATTTTAACTAAAATTATAGAAGAATTACAAAGTAATGATAATAAAATAGAAGTTGATATATATCAAGGGCTACCAAAAGCAGACAAAATGGAATTAATAATACAAAAATCAGTAGAATTAGGAGCAAACGCAATTATTCCAGTAGAAATGAAGAGATGTGTAGTAAAAATAGCAACTAAAGATGAAATGAAAAAAATAACTAGATGGCAAAAAATTGCAGAAAGCGCTGCAAAACAAAGCGGAAGAGATACAATACCTGAAATTAAAAATATAGTTAATGTAGAAAAAATTGCACAATTAATTAATAAATATGATAGTGTACTAGTAGCATATGAAAATGAAAAAGAAAATACAATAAAGCAAGAACTTCTAAAATTAAAGCAATACAAAAAAACAGAACAAAAAATCAAAATAGGAGTAGTAATAGGACCAGAAGGCGGACTAGAAGAAAAGGATGTTGAATTATTAAAACAAAAAGGTGCAAAGATAGTAACACTTGGCAATAGAATTTTAAGAACAGAAACTGTGGCACTTAACATACTTAGTGTGATTACCTATGAATTAGAACAATGACAAGGAGATAAATAAGATGGAAAAAGTAAAAAAAATATTAACAAATACGTTATTTGTTAATTTAGTATGTGGACTTATAACAATGGGGTATTTTATATTATTTAGTAAGCAATATTCAAAACTAGGTGCATATGAACTAGAAGATTATTTGCATTTATCAAGCTTAGTTTTTTTAATAATATCAATAGTATTTATGGAAATTTCTTATAGAAATGGAAAAGGATTAATTTTTATTAATGGTATAGAATTTCTTATAATAGCAATTTTTGTATTATTAACACAACACATGATATATGTATCAGGAAGTAATATAGAAATATATTCATTGACAGGAGCAAACATAATTGGGGTATATTACATATTAAAATCAGCAATTCTTTACACGAAAATGCAACAAGATAAATTAAATAGTTTGAGTGATATAAAGGAAATAGTGAAAGATGAACCAAAAAAAATAATACCAAGAAGAAAAAATAAAAAAGAAGAAGGAAAATAGAAGAGAAAAATGAAGAAATTTTAAGCTTATCCACTAGACTTATTGACAAATATGTAGTAAAATTAAAAGGTAATATAAAAGACATTAAAAAAACAGAAGAATTAAATAAACATTGAAAAATTATGCAGAAAGGATGGTAAAAATGCAATTAGTAAATATAGGATTCGGAAATATAATAGCTGCAAATAAAATAGTAGCAATTGTAAGTCCGGATTCAGCTCCTATAAAAAGAATGATACAAGAAGCAAAAGACGGAAAAACAGCAGTTGATGCTACATGTGGTAGAAGAACAAGAGCTGTATTAATAATGGATTCTGGACATATAATTTTATCTGCCGTACAGCCAGAGACTGTGGCAGGAAGAGTTGATAAAGATATTACGCCTGCACCAGTAGTTGCAGAAGAATAAAAATGGAGGTGATTAAAAATGATGGTTAAACCAACAGTTCAAGAATTATTAAAAAAAGCAAAAAATAGATATGAATTAGTAATAGCAACATCAAAAAGAGCTAGACAAATAGCAAGTGGAGCAGAAGTAAAAACAAAAGTTAAAGAAGAATCACCAGTTACGCTTGCAGCAAATGAAATTGCAGAAGGCGAAGTAGAAATCATTGAACCAGATGAAGCTAAAGAAGACACAATAGAAAGAGGAGAAGAATAGTGTTAGTAATATTATCAGGAGTATCTGGCGCAGGAAAAGATACAATAAAAAAAGAATTAATAAAAAGAATGCCTAATATAGTTACATTACCTTCATTCACATCAAGAGATATGAGACTAGGCGAAGTAGAAGGAGACCATTATCATTTTATTAGTAAAGAAGAATTTGAAGAAAAAATCCGTAAAGGTGATTTTTATGAATATGACCTTCATCATGGTAATTATTATGGAACTTCAAGAGAACTTATGAGTAACAAAATTAAAGAAGGTAAAATAATAGTAAAAGATATAGAAGTAAATGGAACTGAAAATCTTTTAAAGATATTAGGAAATGACACAAGAATTGTAACAATCTTTTTAAAAGTAGAAAAAGAAGAATTAAAAAGACGTCTAATTGAAAGAGGAGATAATATTCAAGACATTGAAGTTAGACTTGGTAGATTAGAATATGAAGAAGATAAAATCAAGCTTTATGACTATGTTATAAAAAATGATGATTTTGAAAAAACTGTTCAAGTTATTATGACTATTATTGAAAATGAAAAAAGAATAGAAGAACAAGGAAAAGTATAGAAAGAACTATGCTTTTTTCTTTTTAAAATAATGCAAAAAAACAAAAAATATGATAAGATATAAACGAAAATACGAAAAGGAGGCTTCTAATCAAATATGATAGCAGAGATAATAATAAATCGAACAGCCAAAAGACTAAATAGAACATTTGATTATAAAGTACCTATAGAATTAGAAGAAATAATAATGATAGGAAGCACAGTACTTGTACCATTTGGAAAAGCGAGTACACTAGAAGAAGGATATGTAGTAGGAATAAAAGAAAATACAACATATAAAGTAAAGGAAATTGTAAAAATAAAGCATAATTTAACAGAAAAACAAATAAAACTTGCAAAATGGATGGCGAAAAGATATTTTTGCAATGTATCTGATTGTATCAAACAAATGTTAACACCTGGAACCAAGAGCAAAAAGTCAGAAAAAAACGTACAAGATAAAACAATAAATACTGTATATTTAAAAAAAGATATTGATGAAATCCAATTTGACATAGAAATGGGAAAAATTAAATCAGAAAAACAGAAAAAGATATTACAATTTTTAAAAGGCAATGAAGGTGCAACAGTACCGGAAATAGAATTATTTACAGATGGAAGTAGAGCAATAGTAAAAACCTTAGAAAAAAATGGGTATGTAGAAATTGTAGAAAAGAAAATAGAAAGAAATCCACTTGCAAATAAGAAAATCGAGAAAACAAAAAACTTAAAACTTACAGATGAACAAAAAAATGCTTATGACAAAGTAGTATTAGACATGATAATTAATAGTTATGAACAATTCTTATTATATGGAGTAACAGGATCAGGTAAAACAGAAGTCTATTTACAGCTAATAGGCGAAGCATTAAAACAAGAAAAAACAGCAATAGTACTTGTACCAGAAATATCTTTAACACCTCAAATGATAAATAGATTTATAGCACGTTTTAATAAAGATGAAATTGCCGTTTTACATAGTAAACTATCAATAGGTGAACGATATGACGAGTGGAATAAAATAAAAGAAGGAAAAGCCAAAATAATCATTGGTGCGAGGTCTGCAATTTTTGCTCCAACAGAAAACATTGGAATAATAATAATTGATGAAGAACATGATAGCTCATATAAGTCAGAAGCAATTCCTAAATATGATGCAAAAGAAATTGCAAAAAGAATAGCTAAAGAGAATAATTGCCCATTAGTATTAGGAAGTGCTACTCCAGATTTAATTACATATTATAAAGCACAACAAGGAAAAGTAACTTTATTAGAATTAAGTAAAAGAGCAAATAATTCGAAATTACCAGAAGTAGAAATAGTAGATTTAAAAATGGAGTTAGCAAATGGAAATAGATCAATGTTAAGTACAAAATTATATGGTGAAATAGAACAAAATTTAAAACAGCATAGACAAACAATTTTGTTTTTAAATAGAAGAGGTTTTTCGACTTTTATAATGTGTAGAGAATGTGGGTATACAGTAAAATGCAAAAATTGTAATATAAGTATGACATACCATAAAACAGAGAATAAATTAAAATGTCATTATTGTGGATATGAAGAAAATGTTGTAACTGTTTGTCCAGAATGCCATAGTACAAAAATAAGATATTTTGGAACAGGGACACAAAAGTTAGAACAGGAAATAAATAAACTATTTCCAGAGGCATCAACAATAAGAATGGATATAGATACAGTTACTAAGAAAAATTCACATGAAGAAATTTTAAATAAATTCAAAAATGAAAATATCGATATTTTAATAGGAACACAAATGGTTGTTAAAGGTCATCATTTTCCAAATGTAACATTAGTTGGTGTAATTGCAGCTGATAGTAGTCTAAATATAGATGATTATAGAGCAAATGAACGAACCTTTCAAATTTTAACACAGGTTGCTGGAAGAGCAGGAAGAGAACAATTAGATGGAAAAGTAATAATACAAACATACAATCCAGATAATTTTAGTATTATATGTGCTCAAAAGCAAGATTATAAGATGTTTTATAATACAGAAATTGCCTTAAGAGAGCAGTTGAAATATCCACCATTTTGCGATATAATATTAATCGGGTTCAATAGTTTAAATGAAAAAGAAATTATAGAAGCATCTACTAGAGTTTATAATTATTTAAAAGCTAGATTAGGTAAACAAGAATTTTATGTTTTAAAACCTATGCCATCACCTATTGATAAGATTCAAAACAGATTTAGGTGGAGGATTATTATAAAGGGAAATATGACAGAATCAGCAAATAGTGTTATAAATACTTGTTTAAAAAAATTTTATGATTCAAATTATAAAAATACCAGAATTAGTGTGGATGTTAATCCTAATAATATGATTTAAAAATAATTATAATGTTTACTATGCCAACTAAAAATAGAAAGGAATGATAAAAATGGCAATAAGAAATCTAAGATATGAAAAAGATGAAATACTAAGAAAAAAATCAAGAGAGGTAGAAACAATTGATGATAAAATTCAAACATTGATTGATGACATGATAGACACAATGTATAAATATAATGGAGTCGGATTATCAGCTGTACAAGTAGGTGTGCTAAAAAGAGTTGTGGTAATTGACATTGATGATGGAAATGGAGTTATAATCCTTATTAATCCTAAAATAATCAAAACCAAAGGAGAGCAAGAAGTAGAAGAAGGCTGTTTAAGTTTTCCTAATCAGTATGCTAAAATGATTAGACCAAAAGAAGTTGTAGTTGAAGCTTTGGATAGAAGCGGAAAGAAAATTACAATCAAAGCCAAAGAGCTGTTAGCACAAGCAATTGCACATGAATGTGATCATCTTGACGGAGTTGTTTTTGTTGATAAAATGATTCCTGGAACCTTAGAATATGTTGACCCAGAAAAGAAGTAAAAAAATTGTCAAAAAATATTGTAAACGAAAAACATTATTGATATAATAATATACAGAATTATGAAGAACGAAAGGTCGGAGATAAAATGAAAAAAAACAAAAGAATCAACTTAATTGTAATAATATTAGTTATTATAGGAATAATATTTTTTGTAAGCAAAATTGTAGGAAACAAAAATAGTAAAGTGCAAGAATTAGCAAAAGTATATAATAAACTTAATTCAAGCCAGGCCTATCAATTTAAATGGGAACAAAATGATAATAATAAAACAATTATAATAAAAGATGGAGATAAAACATTAATAGATCAATATTCAAAAGAAGAAGATTCTGCAACACAAAATCATACAAAAACATTAATAAAAGAAAATAGTACTTATTTAATTTTACCAGATAGAAAAGAATATTATATTTATGAAGGAAACAATGTAGACCAAACTTTTTTGATAGATGGAATAAAAGAGATAATGGGAAAAGAATATACTAAAGGAACTGAAAAAGTAAAAGGAAAAAAATATAAATATGAAGAATACAGTGGAAGTACAATGTTTTTACTATCCAACTCATTAAATTTAGATGAAAATGATGTGAAAACTAGATTTTATTTTGATAGTAAAGACAATTTAGTATATATAAAAACAATATATGGAGATAAGCACGAATTACTAAAGGTTAGCTTAACAAATGACATAGACAGCTCAGTGTTTGAGATTCCAGCTGACTATGCCGAAAATTAAAATGATATAAAAGTTAAAAACTTTTTATATAAATTCAAAAGAAATTTAAAAAAATCAAAAGAAGGAGTGAAAAAATTATGTCAGTTAACAGATTTGTATTAAACGAGACATCATATTTTGGAAAAGGAGCAAGAGAAGAATTACCAGAAGAAATTCGTAAAAGAAAATTTAAAAAGGTATTAGTAGTAACAGATAAAGCATTATTTGAATGTGGAGTAACAGCAAAAGTTACAGAAGTTTTAGATAGAGCAGGAATAGCTTATGAAGTATATTCAGAAGTAAAACCAAACCCAACAATAAAGAATGTATTAGATGGTGTAGAAGCTTGTAAAAATGCAGGTGCAGATGTATTAGTTGCAGTTGGTGGAGGTTCAAGTATAGATACAGCTAAAGGTATATCAATTGTTATGACAAACCCAGACAGAGCAGATATAGTATCATTAAACGGTGCATCAAATACAGAAAATAAAGGTATGCCAATAATAGCATTACCAACAACATCAGGAACAGCAGCAGAGGTAACAATTAATTATGTAATAACAGATGAAGAAAGAGAAATAAAGATGGTATGTGTAGACCCTCATGATATTCCAATATTAGCAATTGTAGATTCAGACCTAATGGCATCAATGCCAAAATCAATTGCAGCAGCAACAGGAATGGATGCACTAACACATGCAGTAGAAGGATATATCACAAAAGCACACAACACAATGTCAGATATGTTCCATATGCAAGCAATAAAACTAATCTTTAAATATTTACCAGCAGCTGTAAATGAGAAAGATGAAGAAGCAGTTGAAAAAATGGGACTAGCTCAATACATTGCTGGAATGGGATTCTCAAATGTAGGTTTAGGAATTGTACATTCAATGGCACATCAATTAGGAGCTGTTTATGATACACCACATGGTTTAGCAAATGCAATATTATTACCAACAGTTATGAGATTCAATGGTGAAGACCCTGCAACAGCACAAAGATTCAGAGAAATTTTATGTGAAATTGGTAGACCAGATGCGGCACACTTAAATGACCAAGATGTTATAAATACATTTGTATGGATGATTTCTGAACTTTCTAAATCAGTTGGAATTACTCAAACAGTTAGAGAAGTTGGAGCAAGAGAAGAAGATTTTGGAATGTTAGCTGATAAAGCTATGCAAGACCCTTGCAAGCCAGGTAACCCAAGAGAAGTTTCAAGAGAAGACTTTATAGAATTATTTAGAAGAGCTTTTTAATTGAAAAAGTATAAAATAGCAAGGTTTTTGAAAACTTTGCTATTTTTGTAATTAATAACACGAAAGGAATGAATCTTATGAAGATTGGAATAATTTCAGATATACATGGAAATAAAAAAGCGTTAGACGCAGTCTTAAAACAATTAGAAAAGGAAAACATAGATAAAATAATTTGCTTAGGAGATTTAATAGGTGGAGCTCCAAGGTCAGAAGAAGTTGTTCAAAAAATAATAAGCATGGAGGATAGAATAATTACAGTAAGAGGAAATCGCGAAAAATATATAATTGAAGGAATGCCAAAAGTAGTACATGATGAAAAAATAAAAGTAAGTGATGAGCAATTACAAAGAAATGAATGGCTAAAAAAAGGATTAAGTGACTCATCACTAGAATTTATGACAAAATTGCCCAAAGAAATAATATATGAAACAGAAGGAAAGAAAATTTATATTGCTCACTATCCAATGAACAAAGATGGAAGTTTTAGAAAACACATAAAAAGAGCTAGTGTAGAAGAAAATGAAATAATATTTAATGGGATAGCTGCCGACATATATTTGTATGGACATACTCACAAAGAAGTTTATAATTTTAAAAATAGTAAAACATACATAAATCCTGGGGCATTAGGATGTCCTGGAAAAACTAACTATGCACCATATGGAATATTAAACATTAATAAAAATAAAGTAGAATATAACCAATTATATGTAGAATACAATGTTAAAGAAGTCATTGATTGTATTCGAAAAGTAAAATTTCCAGGATATACAAGCGTTTTAAAATTATTTTATGGAATTGAGGAATAATATAATAAAATACTTGCAATTCACATAATAATATGATAATATATTGGCATAATAATAAAAACGAAGAAAAAGAGGAGTACATTTATACTTATTTAGTAGAGAAAAGAAGTCATAGGCTGAAAGCTTCTTAAACAAAGGTAAATGGAAGGTAGCTTTGGAGTTGATAATCTGACAATAAACTTAAGATTATCCGTATGCTGCGTTAAAGCAAAATGAGATGTTATCCAAAAATAAAATAGATAATAATTAAGGTGGTACCGTGAGATATAAACTCGCCCTTATGCAAATAAGCATATAGGCGAGTTATTTTTTCGTAGCAGAAAGGAGAGAAAAAGATGTTAAAAATCAAAACCAAAAAACAAGGAGCAGAATTAACAAGTATCCAACATAATGGAAAAGAAATGTTATTTGATGGTAAAACATTTTGGAACCGTCAATCACCAATACTATTTCCAATAGTAGGACGAATAAAAGACTCAAAAACAGAAATAGAAGGACAAATATATGAAATGTCACAACATGGTTTTGCAAGAGACATGGAATTTAACCAAATTGAAGAAAATCATTATGTATTAACATATAATGAAGAAACACTTAAAAAATATCCATATAAATTTGAATTACATGTAATATATCAAATAATAGAAGACACTCTACAAGTAGAATATCAAGTAAAAAACATAGACAATAAAAAAATATATTTTGGATTAGGAGGGCATCCAGCATTTAGTTGTGATTATAGTACAGGACAATATGAAATAGTATTTGATGAAAAAGAAGATAAAATAAAATTCTTAAAATTAAAAAATGGATTAATAGACACAGAAAAAGCAAACAATATTTTAGAAAATAACAAAATGCATCTAACAGCAAACATATTTGACAATGATGCAATAATAATGAAAAATATAAAATCAAATAAAGTTATTTTGCAGAGTAAAGAAACAAATAAAAAAATATTAGAATTTGATTTTACAGACTTTCCATATTTGGCACTGTGGTCAAAAAAAGGAGCACCTTTCGTCTGCATAGAACCATGGCAAAACACAGCAGATAAGATTGATAGTAATCAAATTTTTAAAGATAAAGAAAATATAAATCAATTAGAACCTGACCAAGTATTTTCTTGTAAATACAATGTAAAATTTTTTTAAGAAAGGAAATGAAAAATATGAGTGAAAGAAAATTAAATGACAAATACAATCCAAAAGAATTTGAAGAAAAATTGTATAATGAATGGGAACAAAAAGGCTATTTTAAGCCATCAATGGACAAAACAAAAGAAAGTTATTGCATAGTAATGCCACCACCAAATGTAACAGGAAAATTACACATGGGACACGCATTAGATGGAACATTGCAAGATGTATTAATAAGATATAAAAGAATGTGCGGATATAACACATTATGGATTCCTGGAACAGACCATGCTGCAATAGCAACAGAGGTAAAAGTTGTAGAAAAAATGAAAAAAGAAGAAGGCTTAACAAAAGCTGATATCACAAGAGAACAATTTTTAGAAAGAGCTTGGGCATGGACAAAAGAATATGGAGGAACAATCCAAAAACAACAACGTAGACTCGGATGTTCATGTGATTGGGACCGTACAAGATTTACAATGGATGAAGGATTATCAGATGCAGTTTTAGAACAATTTGTAAATTTATATAATAAAGGATTAATATATAAGGGAACAAGAATGATAAACTGGTGTCCATCATGCCATACATCAATATCAGATGCAGAAGTAGAATTTGAAGAAGAAGCATCACATTTATGGCATATTAGATATCAAATAAAAGGAACAGATAAATATGTAATAGTTGCAACAACAAGACCTGAAACAATGCTAGGAGATACCGCAGTAGCAGTACATCCAGATGATGAAAGATATAAAGATATTGTAGGAAAAACATGTATTCTCCCAATAATGAATAAAGAAATTCCAATAATTGCAGATGACTTCGTAGAAAAAGATTTCGGAACTGGTTGTGTAAAAATCACTCCAGCACATGATATGAATGACTATCAAGCAGGACTAAGAAACAACTTAGAAATCGTAGAAGTATTTGATGATAGTTCAATAATGGAAAATTTAGTACCAGAATATAAAGGACTAACCACATTAGAAGCACGTAAATTAATAGTAAAAAAACTAGAAGAAATAGGAGCACTTGTAAAAACAGAAGACTACACTCACAATGTAGGAAAATGCTATAGATGTCACAATACAATAGAACCAAGAATATCTGAGCAATGGTTTGTAAAGATGAAAGAACTTGCAGAACCTGCAATAAGAGCAGTAAAAGAAGATGAGATTAAATTTATTCCAAAAAGATACGAAAAAACATATTTTAACTGGATGGAAAATATTCAAGATTGGTGTATATCTCGTCAATTGTGGTGGGGACACAGAATTCCTGCATACTATTGTGATGAATGTGGACATATAAATGTAAGTAAAACTGCACCAGAAAAATGTGAAAAATGTGGTTCAACAAAATTACACCAAGATGAAGACTCATTAGATACATGGTTCAGTTCTGCATTATGGCCATTCTCAACATTAGGTTGGCCACATGAAACAGAAGACTTAAAAACATTTTATCCAACAAATGTGTTGGTAACAGGATATGACATAATATTCTTCTGGGTAGCAAGAATGATTTTCTCTGGCTTAGAGTTAATGCATGAAAAACCATTTAGTGATATTTTAATCCATGGAATAGTAAGAGATAGCCAAGGTAGAAAAATGTCAAAATCATTAGGAAACGGAATTGATCCATTAGATATAGTTGATAAATATAGTACAGATGCATTAAGATTTTCATTATTATATGGAACTTCTGCTGGAAATGACATTAAATACATGCCTGAAAAACTAGACCAAGCTTCAAATTTTGCTAATAAATTATGGAATGCATCAAAATTCGTAATTAATTCATTAGAAGATGACATTAAAGAAGAAAAAGATTTAAGAGTTGAAGATAGATGGATATTAAATAAATTAAACAACCTAATAAAAACAGTATCACAAAATATTAATGATTATGACTTAGGTGTAGCACTTGAAAATATTTATAATTTCATCTGGAATGAATTTTGCGATTGGTATATAGAAATGGCAAAATCAAGACTATATAGCGAAAATAAGCAAGAAAAAGCACAAGTATGTTATGTATTAAATTATGTACTTAGAAACAGCTTGAAATTGTTGCATCCATTTATGCCATTTATCACATCTGAAATTTATGCAAAACTTGTAAATCCTGATAATAGGGACTTGATGGTTTCAGATTGGCCAAAAGCAAATGATTCAATAGAATATGATACAAGCAAAGACTTTATAGAAAACTTAAAAGATGTTATAACACAAATTAGAAATGTTAGAGCAAATATGAATGTACATCCAAGTAAAAAAACAAAATTAATTTTTGTTACAGCGGAATATCAAAATGAGATTGAACAATCTAAAGCTTTTATTGAAAAACTAGGATTCGCAAACGAAATTACAATTCAAAATAATAAAGACAATATACCTCAAAATGCTATTTCGATTATTTCAAATGGAATGGAAGTTTATATTCCGTTCGAAGAATTAGTAGATGTAGAAGAAGAGAAAAAACGTCTTGAAGATGAAAAGAAAAAAGTCCTAGCAGAAATTGAAAGAGCGAGTAAAATGTTAGCTAATCCAGGATTTGTTAATAAGGCTCCAGAAGCAAAAATAAACGAAGAAAAGGCTAAACTAAATAAATATCAAGAGATGCTAAAAAGTATTGAAGAAAGGATAAAATAAAAAGATTTTAAAAATTTTGTTTAATATGATTAGAGGATGCTTTAATTAGCATCTTCTTTTTAGATTCAATTAGTTCTATTTATGCTATTTTCTGCATATTATAATTTAGTATAGATAATATATACGAAAGGATGAAAGAATATGATAGATGAAAGAAAAAATATGAATATAAATGTAAATTCCAACATAGTTCAAAATTTAGTATTAGAAAATAGGGGGAAGTTAAGTGTATCTGGAGTAAATGATGTATTAAGTTTTGACGATCAAGTAGTAATGGTAGATACAGAACTAGGCTTATTAACCGTAAAAGGAGAAAATATCAGAATTAATAAATTAAGTTTAGATACAGCAGAAGTAATAATAGAAGGAGAAATTTCAAGTTTAGCATATAGTCAAACAAAACAAGAGAAAAGTGCAGGAACAATACTAAGCAAAATTTTCAAGTAGAAAGGCAAAATTATGGCTCAAAATCAAGCATATTTATTTTTGGTTTTTTCATTAACAGGAGTAGTAATAGGAGTTTTATTCGATTTTTTTAGAATTCTAAGAAGAAGTATAAAAACTTCAAATACAATAACATATATAGAAGATATTTTATTTTGGATTTTAACTGGAATATTGATTTTATATAGTATTTGGTTTTTTAATAATGGAGAGATAAGAATATTTATTTTTCTAGGAATAATTGTTGGAATATTATTATACATATTTACATTAAGCAACATAATAGTAAAAATATTTTCGACAATTTTCAGCTATATAATTAGAATTTTGATAATACCATTTAAGACAACGTATTCGATAATTTCTAAAATATTTATTAAATTTACAAAAAAACTTACGGCAAAAAAGGGGAAAATTGTAAAAAATGGAGAATAATATATATATAAGAATTTTTAACAAGAAAATGGAGAGTACATATGAAAAAAGAAAAATTACTTAGGAATGCATTTTTAATAGCATTAATAGTATGGATAGTTATGTTAATAAAACAGCAAATAAACATATCACATTACAGAGATGATATAAAGGAATTATCTTCAAAAATAGAAGTAGCACAAAGTGAACTAGAACAAAACAAACAAAATTTAGAACAAGAAAAAAAGAATACAGATTCGTTAGAATATATAGAAAAATTAGCACGTGAAAAACTAGGAATGTATTTACCAAATGAAAGAGTTTATATCGATAGTAACAAGTAAATCCTTAAAGCACATTCAAGTTTTAAGGATTTACTTTTATTAACTTCAATAAAAAAATCCATTAAATTAAAAATAAAAATTAAATAATAGGAGGTACTTATGTCAGAATTAGAGAACATGACATTATTAGAGTTGAGAAATTTTGCAAAAGAGCAAAACATTAAAAATATTTCAAAACTAAAGAAAGAAGAATTGATAGAATTATTAAAACAGGTTGCAGAAACATCAAAGCCACAAGAAGAAAACGAAGAAGCTCAAGAAATAAGATATGATAAAAATGACGAAGAACAATTAGATGAAGCAGAAGAATCTATAATAGATTATAAAGTAACTAATGATGATGATGAGATAGTAGAAGGAATACTTGAAGTATTACCAGATGGATATGGTTTTTTAAGAGGAGATAATTACTTATCAAGTCCAAAAGATGTATATATATCACCAATCCAAATAAGAAGATTCAAACTTGATACAGGAGATATAGTAAAAGGAATTTCTAGAACAAAAGAAGGTGAAAAATTCCCATCTTTAATATTTGTTGGAGAAGTTAATGGAGAACATCCAGAAAAAGCAGCAAAGAGAAAAAGATTTGATGAACTAACACCTATTTATCCAAATGAGAGATTAAAATTGGAAACAGTACCAACAGAATATGCAATGAGAATTATAGATTTAATTTCACCTATAGGAAAAGGTCAAAGGGGAATGATTGTTGCTCCACCAAAAGTAGGAAAAACAACATTATTGAAAAAAATAGCAAATAGTATTTCTGCAAACAATCCAGAAGTAGAATTAATTGTACTTTTAATTGATGAGCGTCCAGAAGAGGTAACAGATATGAAAAGATCAATAAAAGGACAAGTTATATATTCAACATTTGATGAAATGCCAGAACATCATGTGAAAGTTGCAGAAATGGTATTAGAAAGAGCAAAAAGAATAATAGAACATAATAAAGATGTAGTAATCCTATTAGATAGTATTACTAGACTTGCGAGAGCGTATAACCTTGTAATGCCATCATCAGGGAAAACATTATCTGGTGGTCTTGATCCAGCTGCATTACACAAACCAAAAAAATTCTTTGGTGCTGCAAGAAACATTGAAAATGGTGGTAGTTTAACAATTTTAGCTACATCATTAATTGAAACAGGAAGTAGAATGGATGATGTTATATTTGAAGAATTTAAAGGTACAGGAAATATGGAAGTACACTTAGATAGAAGATTATCAGAAAAACGTATTTTCCCAGCAATAGACATAAATAAATCAGGAACAAGAAGAGAAGACTTATTATTAACAAAACCTGAAATGGAAACTGTTTTTGCATTAAGAAAAGCATTAAACAATTTACCAGTAGCAGATGTAACAGAACAAATTATTACGCAAATGACTCAAACTAAGAATAATGCAGAATTTATTGAAAAAATGGATTCATATTTAAGAAATTATAAAAATTAAAAGAAAGCCCGGGGTTAAATTGCAACCCCGGGCTTTAGGAAGTTTTTACTTGTCCTTAAAGTACTCTTCCAGCGTGGTAATGAATACTTCGGCATCCTCGATAGCAGCTTTTAACACTGCCATCTGTTCATTTCCCTTTTCTTCTGAAAGAGGAATGTCTCTTTCCATCACCATTCCCAGATTCAGAATGTATTTAATTTTGATTGCTTCCTTGAAAGAATCATAGTCAAATCTTCTGAATTCATGGTAATGATTCTGCTTGTAATCCGCTGGCAGAGGTACATATGGGTCAAAGTCATTGTCTTTGTATCCGTCATAGCCTTTTTCACGCATAACATGAAAGAGGTCATGCGCCAAATCTTTACCCTTGTACTGAGCAAGTTTGAGCTTTTCCAAATATGACGAAGTTTTAATAAATTTTCCGTTTTCAAGTTCTTCAGCATGCATCTTAATATGCCGGAGAAAATGATCTGCCTGTTCCAGTTCCATTTGGCGGTAAGCAATCTGTGGCTTATTAAAATATTCTTCAAGAATCTTAATGAATACCGCTGCATCCTGAATTGCCCAGCCGAGCTCATTCATCTGCTGTTCAGCGTCATCACATGAAAGTTGAATCATACTGTCTGGTACGATATCAAGATCCATTGTAGCTTTTAATTTGCAACCAACTTGGAAACTGGCAGCATCAAAGTGACGGAATCGATGATGCTTGTAGTCATTTGGAAGGATTATATCATATGAGAAGTCTGCATTCTCATATCCCTTGAACTGCTTTGTTCTCATAACATGAATAATGTCATGAGAAACTTCTAATGCTAATTCTTGTGCTTCTTTGAGTTTCTTTAAATAATCTCCTCCTTTGGTGAAATTACCATGCCGAAACTCGTTTGCATGCATCTCGACGTGTCTAAGCACGTGATCCATTTGTTCCAAACTCATTTTTCTCATAATGAAACCTCCTAAAATATATTTTATACAATATATTATAACATATTTATGTTGATTTTGCAACAAAAATGGGACAAGAAAAATGAATCATAAAACGAAAAAATTCTTGTTTATTATTTTTGACAAAAATGCTTAAAAAAGGTATAATAGAGATAGTTGATGGAAAGGAAAGTGATCGGTTATGGATATGATAGAAAGTTATACTTTAAAATATAATTTTGGAGAATGGAATGCTAGAATAGAGAAGTATTTAAATAGATTATTAAGTAAAAGTACAGATTACTTTGCTAATCAATTTAATAATGGCGAATTAGAAGATACAAATAGTGAATATGTTACAATGCTTGAATCAATATTTAATATTGAAGAATATTTATATTATAATAAAAATAACCCTAATTTCTATAATATATTAAAATCATTGGAAAATATAAATGTTGTTTCAGTATTACCTAAAAATAATAGAGGTATATATGGACAAGCAATTGCAGACGAAAATGTATTATTAATAAGTCCTGTTTTAAAACCAAGTAGAACTCTTACAAAACAAGAAAGGACAAGATTATATTTAGCACATGAATTAGGTCATTACATTAATAATGAATGGATGAAAACCGTTATAGATGATTTAAATACTAGACTTAGAAATGGAACACTTGAATTATCTCAAGCACAAACTATTTATAATGGATTTGCATTATTAGATGAATCCATTACTCAAAACAGAGCAGAAGAATTTGCATATAATATGGCTAATAAACCAAGACCATCTATGAGAAATGAAATTAGACAAAACCAATATGGAGAAGCCCTTTTTGATGGCAATGCATACAGAACTAATTATGATTATTATGGAGAATTTCAAATACCAACTGTAATGTTTGGAAGAACATTAAGAGGAATAGGAAAATTACAAAATGATACAGAAGTATTAAATGTATTGTCGCAAAGAGCATTAAATTCAAACTTTGCAAATAGGATTATTCAAGAATATAGTAAAGACGGGCAATTATCAAATTTATTTCCTTTGCTAGAAAGTATGGGAACAATAAAAAGTGCATCATATTATTTGTTTAGAGGAAATAATGATGTTAGAGCCTTAAATAATTCAAGAAATGCATTGGATTCTGTATCTATTAAATCATCTCGTTTAAGAGATTATCGAGAGCCACTTGAATCAGAATATGGAAACAGATAAAAAATATATAATTAAGAGTAGATTAATTTCTGCTCTTTTTTTATTGGAAAGGAGAATTGATGAAAATAGAATTTGATATACAAGAACGACCGAAAGATATGGGAATAAAAGGAGAAAGTTCAACTGATATATATAATTTAAAAGAAGTACAAGCATTATTAAAAGAAGATAAATTATTAGATAGTTTATATAAAAGATATATGCGAGAAGATAATGGAATGTTGGAGAGTTTAGAAGAAATATTACAAGATATATCTTTTGAAATATCTGACGAATTTAATAAAAATAAACAGAATGCAAACTTTTTTATATTTAATTTTAAAATTTATAACTTATTATATTATCATTAATTGTAATTTAAACTTATGAAAATCAATTTTAAGCTAATTATATTATTAACTAATTAATTATTCATCTAAATATAAAATTTGGATTTATTTGAGATATTTATAATTTTGTAATTACAATTATATAAAATTTTATAAATATTTGCAGATACTAAAATATTTTTAAAAAGCCTAAAATAACGGCTTACGAGAATCGATTTTAAGCCGTTTTTATTTTAAAACCATATAGATAAATTTTGTATTTTTAAGTTTTGAAATTTATTATCGCATTATTAATTATATTTATATAATTTAAACATTTCAAAATCATTTTTAAGACATTTTAATATTTTATCTAACATTGTTACATGTTTAAACTTATAATTATATTATTAATGATCTAATACAATTTTTGATAAAATTCTTCAAATTATTGCTATTAGAAACATTCATAAAAAGTACTGAAAAATGGCAAAAAAAGCGACCCACGAGAACCGATTCTAAGGCGTTTTTAGAAAAAAGTAATATAGTTATATCTCAAAAAATAGCTAAGATGCTTGAAATTTAAGGAATTGAAGACTTTTGAAAAAATTATAATTTGAAAATAATTTTTATAATGAATATAAAATAATAAAGGCCTAAAATAGCGGAAGAGGAGGGCTTCTATATAAAAAATAGGTTTTCTCCTATTCCTGTTTGCACAAAACTTTGATGCCGCGACACTTTCGAATAAAAATAATTAATAATTTTATTTTAAACTATAGACAAATATTTGTTCTTATTATAAAATATGTACAATAGTTCAAAAATGCAAAAAGTTATAATATATAAATACCAACAAATATACTAAGAATTAAATTTTATATAATAAAGGATGTGTTCTTATGGACAAAAAAAAGAATGAAATTATTTTATTTGAAAATCAAGGAGTAAGATTAGAAGTAAACCTAAAAGATGAAACTGTGTGGCTTAATAGACAACAGTTAGCAGATTTATTTGATAGAGATATAAAGACAATAGGAAAACATATTAATAATGCTTTAAAGGAAGAATTAAAAGATGATAATTCAGTTGTCGCAAAATTTGCGACAACTGCTAAAGATGGAAAAAAATACAATGTAGAATATTACAATCTTGATGTAATTATATCAATTGGATATCGTGTTAAATCATCACAGGGGATTGTTTTCAGAAAATGGGCAAACAAAATATTAAAAGATTATATGCTAAAAGGTTATGCAATAAATCAAAAAAGATTAGAATACTTAGAAAAAACTATAAAATTAATAGATATTGCGAATCGTATTGATGAAAGACTAGAAGGAAATGATGCAAAAGAAATATTAAAGGTAATTGGAGGATATTCAAAAGCATTAAATTTATTAGATGACTATGATCATAGAACTTTAAAGAAATTTGAAGGAAATATAGACGATAGAAAAATTGAATACCAGGAATGCATAAACATAATCAATAAATTAAGATTTAACGAAGAAAGTTCTCTTTTTGCAGTTGAAAGAGATAAAGGATTAGAATCAATTATTGGTAACATTTATCAAAGTTTTGCACGGACAGGATATCTACAAAAGTATAGAAAAAAAAGGAGCAAATTTCTTATATTTAATAGTAAAAAATCATGTATTTGCCGATGGAAACAAAAGGATTGCAGCAACCTTATTTATATATTTTTTGAATTTTTATGGAATATTATATAAAAACGGAAAACAAGTAATTGATAATAATACATTAACAGCTCTTACTTTGCTAATTGCTGAATCAAATCCAAAAGAAAAAGATATAATTATAGATTTAGTGTTGAATTTTTTGAATGATGAATAAAATTGGAGGTAAATAATATGTTAGATTATGAGAGTGCTCCAGAAAGTATAATAATTAAAGATAAGGAAGATTTGAAAAATAAATTACAACAGGGTTTAGATGATATAAAATTAAACAAAACATATTCTTTAAATGAAGTTTTTAAACATATTGATAATTTATAAAGATGAGTGGAGTAGGGGGAAGAGCCTTATTTTCAGATATATACATTTTAAATAAACACAATTTAAAAACAAAAAATAGAAGATTAGGTAGTAAAATATTTTGCGCAATGTTCTTAAATTATTTTTAGAAAAAATTAAAGAAAAAATATAAAATATATAATTTAATAAAATTACAAATTAAAGATTTTAAATTTATATAATTTTTTTAAAACGAAC
>ERZ827488.977-NODE-977-length-38152-cov-9.016983_pt1 | contig 38152 bp, 23 predicted proteins | sample MGYA00519771_ERZ827488 | MGnify/ENA primary metagenome ERZ827488 (study PRJEB31778, sample SAMEA3449323) | human gut metagenome | biome: human gut; feature: human-associated habitat; material: faeces | place: United Kingdom | collected 2010/2012 ... | reverse complement strand
AGCAGCTTGCGGCAGACAGCCATGAACTGCGCATCAAAGAACTGGTGCAGCTGCGAAATGATCAGGTCACGATTCACACGGGCGACCTTGCAGGTCGTCTGCTTGTGGATGTGCTGACAGAAGATCTGATGGAAGCGGCATAAGAAAACGGAGTGGGAGCGCAGCGGCGCTTCCACTCCCATAGAAAGGACTGAAAACATGGATCATATCACAGAGGCGTTTTACAACGTCATGTATCAATACAAACTGGCCTTTACGCCGGACGGCGTGCAGGCGAACCTCGATCAGTGGCGGCAGCAGAAAACGCCGCTTCTGGAGCTGCTGCGCCGTCACCCGAACTGGCGGGAAGAAGAATCGGCCGTTGTGTTCGATCTGTCCGAGCAGCGGCAGCTTGACCGGGCCTGCGTGGACGAAACAAAATTTGAAATGCTGGCGCTTGCGGAGGAAGCAGGGCTGACCGGCGAACGGCTGGAAGAATTCCGGGACGCGCTGGACGCGGCGACAGCGGACTATGCGACCGTTCCGGACGAATCCCGGCTACCGGTGATCCGAAACCGCGGACATATCAAGTGCGATGTTGGCATGAAGGCAAGCCGCATCATCAACCGGCTGTGCGCAAAATTCGGCATCGACCAATATGAAACAGAGCGGGAGCTTGGACACGGGGATACGCTCCATACCGCACGAGTCAAGCCCTACAACGCGGTTTTCGCGCGGCTGGCTGACGCGCTCAATCCGGTGCGGATCAGCAAAACCGGCGTGCTGTCTATCCATCCGTGCGATTTCCTGGAGATGTCCGCGAAGAAAAACGCATGGCATTCCTGTCACTGTTTAGCCGATGGCGGATGGAAGGCCGGCTGCCAGTCCTATATGGGCGACGGCGTGAGCATGGTATTCTTCACAGTCGATGATGAGGTCAAGGATCACTTTTATCGTGCACGGCGGCTGACTCGGCAGATCTTCTGCTATCGGGACGGTGTGCTGCTGCAATCAAGACTATATCCGCAGAATGACGACGATGTGCGAAAGCTCTACCGGAGCATGGTGCAAAGCGTGATCGCAAGATGCCTTGGCCTGCCGAACCTATGGAAAACGAATACGACCCTTACAGAAATCCGGCCTTATTGGACAACCGTGCAGGGCAGCCTGCATTACACGGACTATGAGAATGGCTACGCCGCGCTGTCGCTGATGAAGGGCTATGGAGATTATGGGCATCTGGATATTGGAAGCGCATCGCGCTGCGTCGGCTGCGGCCGAACCCACGGGCGCTGCAATTCGACGCGATGCGGGGAATGTGAAGAACTGTGCGTCTGCAAGGCGTGCGGGAATCTGGTTCCAAAGGACAGCGGACATTACATAGACGGCGACGGATTTTATTGCGCCGACTGTGCGCAGCCCTGTTCCTACTGTAGAGAGACGGTACAAAAAAGTGAGTTAAGAGCAGCCATGAACAGACGGGGACGCGCAGTTTTTCTTTGCCCATCCTGCGCAGAGCGGGAGCTGGAAAGCTGCAGTGCCTGCACAGCAAATGATCATTGCGCAGATCTGCGCGCAGTTATGTTTTGCAATAGAAGCCGATACGCCAGAATAAGATTGGAGGAACGAAATGCGTAAATTATATGAGAAGTGTTTGAGCCAGACACAATTTTCTGTACTCAATTTTGAGCAGATCTTTCAGCTTTCGCAGAAGCGTCTCAAGCGGGAACTGAAGGCGGAACTGATTGCAAGCGGATATACCGTGCAAAAACAGAAGGGCTTTTTATATGCAGCGGGTACGCTCCCTGTCCTGCTGGTCGCGCATCTGGACACCGTTCACTATGACCCGCCGGAAACGATCTGCTATTCTACGGACGGAACTATCATGATGTCGCCGCAGGGAATTGGCGGTGACGACCGGGCTGGCGTTTACATGATCCTGCGACTCGTTCAGGACCTTCATTGTCATGTCCTGTTTTGTGAGGCTGAGGAAACCGGCGGCCACGGTGCAAAGGCTTTTGTGCAGTCAGGAATTGTTCCGAAGGTCAATTATATCGTAGAATTTGACCGTATGGGCAGCAATGACGCAGTGTATTATAATTGCAAAAATGAACAGTTTGAGCAGCATATCTGCAGCTTCGGCTTTCAGACGGCGTTCGGGAGCTTCAGTGACATTTCCATTCTGGCCCCGAATCTTGATCTTGCGGCCGTGAACCTCAGCACCGGCTATTATAACGCGCACCGGGTAAATGAATTTGTGCGTCTGGATGAAGTAGAGAAACTGATCGGCCGTGTAAAAACTCTGCTGCAGGCAGAAACGGGCCGCTTTTCCTATTCCGACAGACCGTTGCCATGCACTGCACAAATGGAGTGGTCGGCCCCACAGCGGAAAAGGCTGCAGGCCCTGTCTAACGAACATATTGTAGAGGTCAACCATCAGGCAATCGCCGACGGCCGCGGATATTATATGGACGAAAGCGGCAGAATTTATCTCTATCTTGATGAATGCGACCGCATGGTACATATCCGAGACGCGGAAGCAGTCTACTCGGACGGGGCTGACGCGATATATCAGGTGGGTCTGGCGAAAGAATACATGACCATAAAAATGGAAGAAGCCATGCGTCTGCTGGAGCAGGAACGCGCGGCAGGATAATATGCCGCCCACCCTGCAAACAGGCATCCGTCTGCTTGCAGGGTGGACATACTTCTGATATAATAGTGAAAAATGCGGCAAGGGAGGCAGAACGATGATAAACGGATGGATCATGAGCGGTGATACTGTGGTTGCGGCCTTTCAAGGCAGAGTTGTAACGCCGATTCTGCCGGAGCACTGCCCGCTTTGCTTTCAAAAAGGTGGTGATCTTGAAGCATGGCTGGAATCAAGAGCCATTGACCGGCACCGCACAAACAGCAGGATACTGAAACGGATCCTTCGTCTTGGCGATACATCCGATCTGAACACGGCGCTCCATGTGCATGGCGCAACGATCACGGACAATTACTGGGTCAAGACGGAGAATGAAGCCAATCTTACATGGGCGGACATCGGCTTCCGCGAAAACTATTTTGCCGACCTTGCGCTCAGCGGCCGGTTCAGCAGCATCGCGAAGAATTACACGCCCGAAGAGCTGCGCACGGCGACGCCGGAGCTGACGAACATCGGCAGCTACGAAAAATGCTGGCGGCAGCAGGGCGGCCATTGGGTCATGGTGAAGAGCGGAACGCCGGAAGAACATTTTTCCGAGATTTTCACGGCGGCGCTCGGCAAGTACCTTGGCTTTGACATGGCGGAGTATGCGCTGGACGGCGCATATGTCGTTTCAAAGGATTTCACGGAGGGCCGGCTGAATTTTGAGCCGATGGCAAATCTGGTGCAGGACAACGAGGACTATGACTACAACTATGATGTCCTGCAAAATCTAAATCCGTCGCTTCTGAAACCCTATCTGGATATCCTGTTTATGGACGCGCTGGTGTTCAACGTTGACCGCCATACGCAGAACTACGGTCTGCTCCGCTCCCGCGAAACGGGCGAAATTCTCTCGATGGCACCGAATTTTGACAACAACATGGCGCTGATCTCCAGAGGCTACGCAAGCGACCTGAGCAGAATTGCAAATCCACTCATCGGGCAGTTTCAGGAACTGCTGCGAGAGAAGAATATCCAGTATCCCGTTCAAAAGCTGACAAAAGAAACTTTAGAGGTTATCGTGAACGAAACCATGCCGGATGTGGAAATTCACAGAGATTACGTTGTCCAGTTTGTCTGGCAGAATTATGAGCGTCTGTGCGCAATGTAAGCAGGAACCGAATCGGCAGTACACTTCAACATGTGCTGCCGGTTTTTTGCGCACTTTTTGTTGAACCTGCCGTACTCCATACGTATAAGAGAAGTATAGGAGGTAAAATACAATGCTAATTTCTATCGATCATGGGAACAAACAGGTAAAAACGATCCATCATGCGCCGTTCACGTCCGGGCTGGTATGCAGCGAGGTACGGCCATTTGGCGGTGAAACGCTGACCTATCAGGGACGGTATTATACGCTCACAGATCAGCGGATTCCATATCGGCGAGATAAAACGGAGGACGAACGCTTCTTTGTGCTGACGCTTTTTGCAATCGCGTATGAATTGGAAGCCGCATCCTTCTACGGAGCGTGCCCGGTGCGAGTGCAGCTTGCGGTCGGCCTGCCGCCGGCACATTACGGTGCGCAGCAGAAACGGTTTGCAGAATATTTTCTGAATCGAGGGACGGTCAGCTTCACGCTTCATGACAGGCAGTACGAGATTCTGATCGACGAGGTCAGCTGCTATCCGCAGTCATATGCCGCAGCCATTACCGTATTCCAGACGCTGCAAAGCAGCCCCAGGGCGCTTATCATTGATATTGGCGGCTTCACAGCGGATTATTTGCTGCTCCGGAACGGAGAGGGCGACCTGAGCGTCTGCGATTCGCTGGAGAACGGCGTGATCCTGCTCTACAACCGGATCAAATCGCGCGTCGCGGCCGAACAGGACTTGCTGCTGGATGAGACGGAGATCGATGCGATCCTGCTCGGCAGGGACAGCGGACAGTCTGATGCAGTATCGCAGATCGTGCGGCAGCAGGCACAGGAATTTGTCAGTGACCTGCTCAGTTCACTGCGGGAGCGGATGCTGGAATTGAAAAGCGGGAAGGTAATCTTCACTGGCGGTGGGGCCGTTCTGCTCCGGCAGCAGATCGAAGCGTCGGACAAGGTGCGCGAGCCTGTTTTCATTGAGGACATTGCCGCAAATGTGAAGGGCTATCAGCTGCTCTATCAGGCGGAACGGATCGGTAGACACAATGGATATTAAAAAAGACCCCGGAAAATTCACGATCCGCTTCTGCATGGCCGACCCAAGACAAAAGAGGGCTGTCGAGGAATTGAACGCCCAAGGACGCCTGAAAGCACAGTTTCTGACAAACGCGATTCTGCATTATGTTGGAATCGAAAACAACGGCGGCGCACCCTCGCGGGCCGAGCTTGAAACGATCGTCCGTTCCATACTGGAAAATATTCCACGGTCAAGCCAGGCGGTTGGAGCGCCAGCAGAAAGCAAGGTGCGCTCCAATGCGACACCGGACACATTCTTAACAGAAGAAAACCTCAATACGATTGCGGGCACGCTGAAAGCATTCCGCAGATAGGCAGTTACAGACCCCGCAGAAGATTTTGCATGATCTTCTGCGGGGCCTTTTGTGGATATAAAAACCCAGCGAATAAGTAAGTGCCCTGGAACCTATGAAGCTGGATTGCACTTGTCAGTATGATAAATTTGACGTGATATGAATATATAAAGGTATATCTGCCTCTATACATTTCTGTATCATTTCAAAAGTGCCAGTTAAAATATAAGCAGCACTCTTTAGAAGCTGAGGTAGGCATATGTCCGTATCGTACAAAGTAATTGGCCGGCATATTCAAGAAGCGAGAAAACGAATGAAATTGACACAACGGGAAATCGCAGAAAAACTGAATATGTCTGATACGTATTACGGAAAGATCGAGCGCGGTGAATGCCGCACAAATCTGGAACGTTTGGCTCAGATCAGTGTGCTGCTGAATGTCCCGTTGGAGGATTTGATCAGCGGCTGCATGGAGAATGCTGTGCCGAGCAATGCAGATAATCCGCAAAAGCTCAGTCTTGCCAGTCAGTTTTCAGAAATTGCCTATGGCTGCTCGGAGAAAAGCCGCAACCTTATGCTGCGCGTATGCAGAGACATTGCGCAGACTGACAGAGAATAAAATACCGATCCCTCATTGCCCGTTCATTTGAGCGGGCATTTGCTTTTCACAGCGGTGCGGTCAACGGTGGAAAAGCAATCCTACCCAGCAAAGTCCGGAGGCGTAAACACAGACCGTGAGCAATGATCCCGCAAATACCAGCTTACCCGTATATATCCGCTGTTATAGCATCTATGATTCTCAGGCCCCGCCGCATCGGATCTTTCCAAGATGCAGAAATCCCCCGTATCCGTCTGTTTTGTCCGAACAGCAGAACAGATAAATACGGAGGGTGCCATGCAATATAGAAACAGCGGAACAAGCGAAGAACATGTGATTCAGAACCAGTTTACCGCATATTTGCTGGTGGCACTGCGGCGAAGAAAGAGGGCCTTTCTTTCCCGCCGCAATAGCCACCAGCAGCATGAACAGCCTATAGAATCAAGCGACAACGTGTTTGTGTCCACCTATGACATGGAAGATGCAGTATGCCGGGCGCTTGATTTGCAGACCGAATATGCCGCACTGATGCGACTTCTGGAAAAGCTTCAGGAGCGCGACAGAATGATATTTCTTTCCAGAGCGTTAGAAGAACGCTCATTTGCAGAGTTGGCCGACGAATTTCATATAGGCTATAAAGGAGTAGCTGCGATTTATTACCGCACGATCCAGCGAATCAAAAAAGAACTGGAGGAACGATAATGAATTTCATGGAACTGCTGATTTGTGCCAAAGCCGGAGACAACGAAGCTGCTGAACGCATCCTTGCGATGTATCAGCCTATTATAGTAAAGGAATCTGTTCTTGATGGAGCGCTCGACGAAGATCTGTATCAGGAGCTTTGCCTGCAGTTGTTCCTTTGCATTCGGAAATTCCGTATTTAATCATGTTGAAACAGGAAGGATGCCTCTTTCGGGGCATCCTTCTTTTCATATAGCAGGTATGCAAATTGAATCCACTCAGCCGCAATAAATAGCAGTAATATATAAATGGTGGATAAAACCCTCAAAAACTTTTCCCAAAGTATAGCACTTGGGGATCGTCGATTGAATTTCTCTGTAATTTCAGGGGTCTTCGGCGCATTGACCAGAATGTCTGACGGCGAATGAGCTTTACGAACAAATATCAAGGAGCGCAATTTTCTGAATGGCACGCCGCTTGGATTCCAAGGACGGATGCACGTACAACTTTAGTGTGGTGCGAACGTCCGCATGGCCCAACAGCTCGCTCAGACTTTTGACATCCATGCCGGTCTCGATGCAGCGTGTTGCGAATGTGTGACGCAGCACATGGAAATTTCGGCAGCGGATGCTGCATCGCTTCAGGAAACCGTTGAAATAGTAACGAAGTGTACGCGGCTCCATCGGCTTATCCGTCCGGCCGGTCAGGATATATGCGTGTTCAGGCAATCCGCGGACCGCGGTTTTCAGATAGCAAAGCATGTCCGATGTGAGCGGGATCACGCGCTCCGAAGCGTCGCTTTTCGGCGTTTGTACCAGCAGCTCCGTTTTCGTGCCTGTCTGAACCCGCTGTACAGCACGTGAAATATCTATCGTACCGGCTAAAAAGTCGATATCGGATACCTTCAGCGCACAGATCTCGCCAATTCGCATCCCGGCGCACAAGGCCAGCAGGATGGCGATATTCTTTTGATTAGGTATGTCTCGGATATTCCTTGCCATCCGCTGCACCTCCTGCTCCGAAAAGACACGCACACGCTTTTGTTTGTATGACGGAAGCGGCATATTCAGAGCATCCGTGTAAATGTGTAGCTCTTTCTGCGCAAAGCGGAGCGCACTTTTAAGCAGTACGGCCAGATCCCGTACACTCTTTTCAGAGAGCGGGCCGCCGGTGCGCAGGTTTCCGCATCTTCGCTTCTCGGCCAGATACCCAGAAAGTTCTTTCGCCGTCAAACCTGCGACGCGCCGCTTTCCGAGCTTTGGAAGAATATGAAGGTCAATGACGGTTTTGTAGCGGGCATATGTGGACGGCTTCACATCCGCATGATCTAGGAACGATTCAAAAAGCTGATTTACCGTCAAAACGGATGTCCCGGTGCTGCGCGGAACGGCGTCAGGCGTACACGCCCGAAGTCGCTCACGGATCTTATTCCGAACGTCTGAGCAGCTCCGTCCATAAACGGATACATATTGCGCGCGCCCGTCCGGCTTCCTGCCGCAGATATAACGGCCCTCCCAGCGTCCATCCCGACGCTCATAGATGTTTTCACCTGTGTTCGACAAGAGAATCCTCCTCCCCAATAAAATACTGTTACCAGAATGCTGACGGCGAATCGACTTTTTGCAAATCGCGAAACAAGCGAATTCCCGAAAAGCAGCGAACATACATTTGCCTTTCCGATATTTTCTTACCATTTTACTTGAAAATAAGAGGGAATCGGATTGACAATTTTCTGCCATGTTGTATAATATGAGTGAAATAAGGCGAAAGTCATGGAACTCGTCTGGTTTCAAAGTGCTATACTTTGGGAAATGCGAATGCCGTAGTTTCTATTTTAGTATGGCACGGGGAGCAAAGCGTAATACTGCTCAATTTTACAATTTCATATCGTTGGTTTTTGTTTGCTGAGGATGTGTAATCACAGGTCGCGGCCATGTTTGGACTGAGCTTGTGATGAAAGAGGAAGGCTGTGCGCATTGGGAGTGTGCACGGCTGCTCGCCCGGAGCCGTAAGGATGAGCAAGATTCCAAAGTGCTCCGCGGGGAAGCGTAAGACAGCGCTTGTTCGCGGGTCATGTGGCCGAAAGGCCGCCATTGTGGGGATTCCCATGAGAAGGTAGGAATCAGAGCGCGGATGCGATCTGCATCCATAGTCCGAGTCGGAAGAATTGCTATTCTCGCTGCATGGGATTCTGTCTGTTTTATGATCCCGCGATGTGCAGGAGGTAAACAAAAACGTATGGTAAGCGGCACGATGATCTGCTTATCGTACTTGGCACGGGCGTCAATTTGTTTCCCTTTTAGGGGCAAATTGCGTCTTTTTTGTGTCATATCCAGATTATCCCACCATAGGGGTAGTATGCGAAAAAGTACGATAGGAGGAGCATCATGCACGACGAACAGCAACGCCAGCCGGACGCTCGCACCCAGCAGGTTCTGGGCCGCGTCAGGCACATCATCAACAAAAAGAATACCCAGTTTATTCTCGACCACCAGCACGACAGCCTTGCGGCGCTGTCATTGTACCTGCGGGACTGCATGGAGGATATCGGCCATCCGCCCGCGCGGGTAGAGGTCATCGGCGGTGATTTCCTTGAATACCGCTTTGGCTCGTGGCAAAAGGCGCTGCGCAGCGTCTACGACGGCAAGGCCGCCGAATTCCTGAAAAATCCCCCGGCGTTCGCGAACCGGAAGATCGTGCGCGACCTCTGCGCGGCAGCGGGGGTGCAGCTATGAAAGACAAGCCGTTTTACTATCAGGATAACCGGGCGCTGCACGAACGGAAAATGAACGAGGCCGCGCGGTTGGAGATATCCAGACGGAACATTGAATTCATACTGGAGCACCAGAAGGATTCGGCGGCGGAGCTTGCCAAGTACCTGCGGCGATGTCAGGCGGAGCTGGGGCACGTCCCGGCGCAGTCGGAAGTCCTCGGCGGCGATCTGCTGGCCCTGCGCTTCGGCTCGTGGGTCAACGCGCTGGCATACAGCGGCTTTCCGGTCAGCACTGGCCCGGCCGTGAGCAATTTCCCGCTGGAACGGACAGCGCTGTTCCAGGCGGAGTACGAACGCCAGTCCGCGCTGCACGCGCAGGCGAAAAAAGACCGCAAAAAAGCGGCCGAAGCCGCCCGGCGCGAGCAGAAGTCGGAGAAGAAAAAAGCGAAAAAGGCGGCGGAAGCTGCGGGAGGCGCTGAATGAGCGCCGCACAGGGCCGGTTTGACGGCGGACAGGTACGGGAACGGATCATCCGCACGCGCGTCAACGCGGTGCTGGCCGATCTGCCGCCCGCGGTGCGGAAGCTCCGCTACGACGAGGAATACAAGCGGCAGACAGAGCTTTACAATCAGGAGCGCAACGAGAAACGACGCGCCAGAGGCGCGCGGAACTCATAACGGATACGATCTGTTCGGGAACAGATTTGTATAGGCCAGCGGCCCCATCCCCCTGGGGCGGCTGCCGACGCGCCGGGAGGCGCACCGAGTCTCCCCGGCTCTGCGCGGGAACACAGAGCCGGGGAAAACCCTAACGCATATCCCCTCGCACACCATTTGTTGTCTACAGTATCCGGCTGTGACATAAACCCGGTACAGCACTGTTTCTCGGCTGTATTGGGAGAACGTGAGAAACGAATCTTTGCGAAAAACGAAAGGAGTTTCAGGTTATGAAACGGACAAGCAAAGTTTTAGCGATTCTTCTGGCACTTGCAATGCTGCTCAGCGTAACAGCATTTGCAACAGAAACCGCTGCATCGTGGTCGGTCTTTGGCGGTAATGCCGATCATAATGCCGTGGTAGGCAAAGCACCCACTACCGATGTTACGGTAACAGCACTTAAACTTTTAAAGCCGGACAGCGGTTGGGATGGCGTTGACACCGTTCCGCTCATGCAGACGGTTGGCAACGTAACCTACGCTTATGTTCTCTATGATGGACACGCAGATGGATGCACACTTGCAAAGATCAATTGCAGCGCAAATACACCCTATGTCGTTTGGCACAAGCAGCTTGAGAGCAAAAGCGGGTTCCAGCTCTCCACGCCGCTGCTGGTGCAGGGAAGCAATGACAACAGCGAAGCAGATGATGTGATCTATGCGGCAAGCAACAGCGGTGCTGTTTATAAGATCACAGGTCTTCAGGCAAGCGACACCGATGCAACCGGTGTGGAAGCCACAAAGATTTACACCGTCTCGAAGGGCCAGATCAACACTCCCATTGTGAGTTATGGCGATTATATTTATTTTGGCACTTGGGTTGGCAATGGCACCATTGAAGGCAGCACAGAGCCGGGCCGTTATTACCAGGTGCAGGTTGCAAACGTTCCGAGTACCTCGAATGATAGTTACCCGGTTCAGTCTGTATCCTCCATTTACAAGGGCTTCTACTGGGGCGGTGCAGTTGCTGTTGGCGAAAAGGTTTACTTCTGCGGCGACGGCGGCTATCTCTATTATCGTCCCATGGGAGACGGCTTTGGCACAACGGCGGATACGGATATCTATGCCACCAGCATCTCTTTGCCCAGCGTTGATGGAAATGCCGCTGGCGATGTGCGCTCTACCATTATGACCAAGGACGGAAAACTGTATTTTGCGTCCAAGGGCAGCAGCATCGGTAATGTTTATTGCTACACTATTGGCAGCAACGGCGTACCGGCATTCTCGTGGGGCGCGAAGCTGAGTTGCACAATTGGTAACGATACATATTCCGGCAACTGCACTTCCACGCCTGTTATTGCAGATAGCGGCAATATCTATGTCGGTTTCTACAGTGGCTTTAGCGCGGGCGGCCTGATGAAGATTACCGCTCCTACCTCTGGCACAGTTGGAACAGCCAGCCTGATTACAGTAGAGGGCGCGGCATTTACGCAGCCTGTGCAGTGCACTCCGGTCGTATATACGGACGATGGCATGGATTATTTCTACTTCAATACGAACTCCGGAACTGGCGCTGGCTATTGTTTTGCGGTTCTTCCTGACGAAACAGACGCTGTAGAGATGTGGAAAACTGACAATGATACCTATGCTCTTGGAGGAATGGCAATTTGTAATGGTTATGCCGTATTTGGAAACGACTATAACCACCTCTATATTGTGAAGTAATTCAAAATAGCTTTATGCCATAGGTAAACCCGGCAGGCGGGCAAGCCGCAGACCCCAACTTGCCCGCCTGCTTCCACAATGGATATGAGCCTTACCACTATTGTAATACTGAGGACAGGCTCATTGTTGAGGTTAGAGTATATGAGAAGAAGTATCGCTGTACTTCTGTGTATTCTGCTTGTGCTATCGCTGCTACCCATTCAGATTTTTGCATCTGACAACGATTGCGCTTTTACAGTCGAAGGAATTCCTGAAAGCATTGATTATAGCGTTAAAGCAGTTTATACAGACACGAAAAAGAATACTGAAGATTATTCCATCACGAATGGACAATTTCCGCTAAAAAAAGATGGAAAATTTTTTTATCAACTGGTTTTTTCACTTCCAAAAGTGGCGGGATTGGAACTGAAAAATGTAGCATTTAAGGATTATAAGCTGTCAGCGGATAACTCATCCATTAGCTTTACAGGGAACGGAATCAGGGCGCAGATGCGATGGGCCGAGGATGCACAGAATTATACTGTTGGCATATATTGCACACTTGCCATGGAAAAATTCTGTACCCCTGCTGCCCAGTATATAGATGGAAGTAGCTTTACTTTTGCCATTGAAGAAAAAGAAGCCAATCCGAGTACGGCATCCTCTAAAGCAATACCTGACGCAGAGTGGAAAGATAATATCAACACCACATACTATGGAAAAGATGAAGATGGTGCTGATAAATGGAAGGTATCGGCTGACATTATTCCGGATGCGCAGAACTTTGACTACTGGAGCGCTGCAACGAATGATGGAAATCCATACGATTTAGGCGGGCATGAAAAGGAAAATCCATTAAAGTTGTCGCTGAAGGCAGATGTGATTTTCACTCCGCATTTCAAGCCAATGGATATTTCCCTCTTGGGTAACTTCAAACTCAATGAGATCTATGTTGGAGCCGACCCGACCAACGGACAAGTAACGCCCGAAATTGTCCAGAACCAGACACCGAGCCTATATTCCAAGCTAATCACGGACAGCAGTTGTGTTTGCTATCTGACATTTTCGCTCCCAAGCAATTTGCCGGAAAACGATACAGCTAAATTCGTAGTGCGCCTTTACTCTGGCAACAGTGTGGACGAAAGTAAGGCGCTCGGACGCACGGAATTCATTGCCAACAAGCTGAATGCTGGCAATCATTATTTCAAGATGCGTCTGGACGATATCCCCAACGACATGACGCAGATCACGGCTGCGGTCGATTTTTCCTCCGATGCCGGTGTACGGGAAACACAGACACGAACCTATGACCTGCCCACTACCATCCTGAACACCCGCAAGGGCGATGCTCTGCGCTATGTGGAAAATGCAAAGGGCTATATCACAATGGCAGCCGCAGGTGTGGACAATGTGACAGGTCATCTCAATCTGGTCATGAGCGATGGCAGCGGCCTGTTCACACTGGAAAAAGGAAACCTGTCCTTTACCAGCTGCGACGTTTCCAGCCTACATCAGCTGAGCCAGGTCAAGGCGCTTGCATCCGCAGACGACGGTACGGTCTGGGCCTATATTGCTTCTGAGGACAAGCAAGATCTGCCCACTCCTTCCGATGGCTACGCCTATAACGAAAGCTATACCTACACGGTCGGCTATCTCGCTTCCTACGATGGCGAGACGTGGACGCTCCTTTCAGATAGCAAGGTCTATGATCTCAACGAGAATGGCACGGAAGCAACCTGCTATGCTGCCGATCTCGGCGCGATCATCCCGCTGGAGGACGGCGTTGTCGTAGCGAAGGATAAGACGTGGACCGGCAGCAAATGGGCGAACGGCGGCCACGGCAAGGATAAGCTGATCCAGATGGACGGCAAGACCTATGCTGCGGACAGCAATGGTGTTTATGTTTTTGATGCTGACAATCAGACGTGGCAGACGCTCACGACGAAAGTAACGGCTGGACAGTATGACCAGCTGAACGCCGCAAACGGAAAGATTGCGATTTCGGCAAACAGTGACAATAGTACCTCGCCGAGATACACCCATATGACAATTTTGTCTATCGACAGCAAAACTACAGAAAAAGTTGATACGACAATTTTCGGAACAGGTGGTGCAGGGTATCTCGTTATCAACAGCACCGGTCTCAGCTATGATGGGGCTCCGTATTATTACTATTCCGGCCCGGTGTACAACGGAAACGACGACCGAATGACAGTTCTCTGCCGCTACGAGGGCGAAGATGAGAATGCTGAATGGATTCGTGTCAAGGAAGCTGCATTCTGGTCGGAAGATGAAAACCCGAATCAGTTTACAACAAAGAGCCGCCCCGCAGCAATCAATGTATGTATGAACGTACTTCCTGGTGTTACGCTGCACGGCGAAACCTTCGGGCATACGAAACAAAGCGGATCACTCTATTTAGAGACTGCATCTACCACAATCACCTTTGACCCCAACGGCGGCACACTGAACGGTGCGGAATCTGTCACGGGTCAGATCTACAGTGAGATCCCGGTCAGCGTCCAGACGACCGCCGCGCGCGACGGCTATGTGTTCAGCGGCTGGAGCTATGACACCGAAGGCAAGACCACCTGGACGAGCAATGACACGGTGTTCCCCGCAAAGGACATCACGCTCTATGCCAAGTGGATTGACCCCAGCGAGGTCGACGACCCGCTGGCCTACCACCGCCAGAGCGCACTGGAAAGCCTGAAACGCCAGTACGAGAAGTACAGCAAGTCTGACTACTCCGAAGAAAACTGGGCAAAGCTCGAGCAGGCGTATCAGGACGGCATCAAGGCGATCAATGAAGCCCCCGCCGCCGACGGCAAGTACATCGAGGACAATATCATCGCCGAGCTCAACAAGGCATTGCAGGCGATGGGTGCGATCAAGCCCGACCGCGCAGGCAAGATCGACATTATCGTCTCTCTGGACGCGCAGACGCTCGGCCTCGGCTACTACATTGACCCGACCATCGTTACGGTGGACAAGTACACGCAGGCCAGCTATGTGATCACCGATCTCATCAAGCAGACGATCAAAGAGAAATTCAAGATGGATCTGGAAGGTGCGACGGTCTATCACGTCAGCGAACCGGACGTCGATCCCCCGTATGCCTACATGATGACGGGCACCGAGGCGAACAGCTTCTATCTGGCACAGGTCTACTGGCCAGATCAGAGCAAGGCGCAGGTTGCAAAGTATATCCAGAACTATGCCGACTGGACAACTGACGGCTACAAGGACGGCAAGTACCTCGGTGAGTTTGATTACTGCGACAAATCCGGCTGGATGTACTCCATTGCGGATCGTGAAACTGGCAATCCCTCCTTCCCCGGCGTTGGTGCAGCGGACTGGAGATTGTCTGACGGCGAAGTCATGCGCTGGCAGTTCACGGTTTGGGGCTACGGTGCCGACCTGGCTGCGGATAACTCCGAATGGGGCCAGCCCAGCATCGCATACAAGGACGATGGCACTGCCGCTGGCGACAAGACCGCGCTGACCGTCATGGTCGCAGAGCTGCGTCAGGTCTACGGCGATAAGCTGCTGCGGAACAACAAAACATATTTCGAGATTCATAGAGATGTGCTCTGCAACCCGCTTGCCACGCAGGAAGAACTCGACGCGGCTGTCGCAAAACGCAGCCAGATCGAGGAAGAACTGAAGGATGCTTATGCAGCTGAAAATGCCAAGGATCTGATTGAAGCCATCGGCACGGTCACGCTGGAGCGCAAGGCCGCCATCGAAGCAGCCCGCGCAGCTTATGATGCACTGACCGAAGAACAGCTCGCCATCTTCAATGAGCTCTATCCTGGCCACCTGAAGATCCTCACCGATGCGGAAGCACGCTATGAGGAACTGAAGAAGGAGGCAGAGCAGGAAGAGATCGACAAGGCTGCGGCACAGGAAGTTATCAAGCTGATCAACGATATCGGCGGCGTTGAGTCCGTCACCGGCAGCAGCGGTCCGAAGATCAGAAAGGCCCGCGCGGCTTATGCCGCACTGACCGATACGCAGAAGGGGTACGTTACCAACTATGACGTGCTCGTTGCCTGCGAGGAAGCGTTCGCTGCGCTCCCCAACCCGGTTCCGACCCCTGTCACTCCGTCGAAGCCGAGCAAGCCGAAGGACGACAAGCCTACCACGGGTGCCTCGTTCACGGATGTTCCGAGCGGCAGCTGGTATGCGGACGCTGTGAATTATGTCTCTGAAAAGGGCTTGATGAACGGCACCTCCAAGAACAGCTTCAGCCCGAACGCCACCACTACGCGCGGCATGATCGTCACGATCCTTGCCCGTGTCGAGGGTGTCAACACGAACGGCACACCGTGGTACGCGGCAGGCCAGAAGTGGGCGATGGACAACGGCATTTCGGACGGTACGAATATGATCGGCGAGGTCACGCGTGAGCAGCTGGCGGCCATCCTGTATCGCTACGCGAAGCAGAAGGGCTACGACGTGAGCAAGTCCGCCGCCCTGACTGCATTCTCCGATGCGGACAAGGTCAGCGGATACGCGGCAGAGGCCATGCAGTGGGCAGTCGCCGAAGGACTCCTTCAGGGCTCGAACGGCAAGCTGAACCCGCAAGGCTCCGCCACCCGCGCACAGGTCGCGACCATCCTCATGCGCTTCATGGAAAAATTCGCAAAATGAAACACACAGTCCAACGTTCTGAATTGAATATTGGATAACCACCCTAAGCTGGGCGGTTCCACGCCGTTTTTTCGGCGTGGAACCGTGCGGCTTATTCGTGCGTTTAAGAGAAGTTTTGAACATACGAATAAACTGCACAAAAAGCAGACTTTTTGAAGGGGGAAGCCCTTTTCCCGTAGGGCGAACACACATGAAAAAATTCTTTGAAAGGTTCCCATGGGCGCAGCAGGCCGGCTGCGGCGTGCTCGTCTGCGCGCTGCTGCTGAGTATCTGTCTGCCGCTCATGGGCATGCGGTCGGCCGAGCCGGAAAATCCAATTCTGGACGCTGCACCGCAGGAGATCACCGTCCTGCAGGCAGGGCAAGCGCCCGGCCATGCTGGAAACGGTGAGGCGGAAAGCAAAGATGCTTCCGGTTCGGGCGGCAGCACCAACAGTGAGCTGACCGGCGAACAGGAGCAGCCCGATCCGGAGGAAACGGAAAACCAGACGGAGCAAGGACAGGACACCCAGCCGGAGCAGCAGCCGCAGGGCAAGCCCCAGCAGGAAGTCCTGGCCGACGCCGCCATCGGCACGAACACGGATTCCAACAAGGGCGACGAGGGCGAAGAAGTCGGAAACACCGGCGAAGCAGATGAAAACCTGCCGGAAACGGAGCTTGACCTTGGCGCGGTGCTGACATGGTACAAGTACGGATCGCAGGCAAGCTCCATGGTCTGCGCCCCCGGAGAATCTGTTGGCAAGCGCGTGCTGCTTGCACAGCTGGACGGCAGCAGACTGCGCTATGACGTTGATCTCACCGGACTCGACGCAGACGACGCGGAGATCACCGGTGTGCAGGTCGCGGTCGGCAATGGCGTACCGCAGGATGCGGATATGCGCGGCGTGCTGGATATGACGCTGCCGGACGGCGCGGAGTACCAGAACTATATTCTCACCGTGCAGGCCCATGCGGCGCAGAAAAATCAGAAGGGCGAAACCGTGGAGACGGATGTGGAGTTTGCGTTCGTGCTGCGGCTGGAAAGCGGCATTGATTTGGATTTGCAGCTCACCTGGCAGCCGACCGGTCAGGCTACCTGCCCGGCCAACAGCTCTGTCAGCCGTACGGTCAAGAGCGACACGCTGACCGAGGGCAGATTTACATACGCACTGACCTTCCTCGGCGAAAACGCAGACGATGCGGTCATCCGCACGGCGGAATACTGGGCGACGGACGGTGAGCGCGGCGCGCTCTCGGAGTCCGGCGAAATTCAGATGGCCGCGGCAGACGGCAAGGACACGGAAACCTATTATTTCGCCGTGACCGCCGAGGTGCTGGGACAGACCATCAGCTATACATTCGTCGTGACGTATGAGGATGGCCTAGACCTCCAGCTGCAGTTCACATGGTACGAGAAATCCGTCACAGCGCAGCAGATTCTCTGCGATGCAGACAAGCGTGCGGCGCTGACCATCAAGCACAACCAGATCAATAACAGTGAGCTTCTGTATAAGCTCGGCCTGACCGGCAGGAGCGCCGAGGACGCGCAGATCACGAGCGCCAGCTTTAACGGTGCGGCAATGAACACGGACAGCGGTTCTGTGCAGCTTGAATCGGCGGAAAATGGCGCGACCTATACCATCCTTGTGGCAGCAAAGGCCAAGGATCGCACAGTCACGTTTACAGTCACAATCCGCTACCAGAGCGACGTGAGCATGGAAATGTCCTACACGGTCATGGAGGACGGCACGGCGAAGCCCTGCGTGCTGACGTGTGAGAATAAGAAAACTGTCAACGCGGAGCCGGTCTATGACGATCAGCTGACAGATGGACTTCTTAACTACACGTTCACCATCCGCGGCGAGGAAGCGGCAGATGTGACCATCCAGTCTGTCCGCTGCTACCAGACCGGCAGCTTTCAGACAATCACGCTCCCATCCCCCAGCGGCAGCGTGACGCTGCTGTTGGACGGCGACAGAACCGGCGACAACACATTCACGGTCACGGCCGCCAGTTCGGGTGGCGAAAGCTATACGTTCATTTTTAGCATTCCGTACAAACATCGCGGCGAAAACAAGGTCAAAATCCAGACCAACCTGCATGACGGCGATACCGTCACCAACGGGCAGGAGGTCAACCTGACCGTTGAAGCATGGACGGAGGATGCCCAGGGAAACCGCGTCAGCCATATCCTTGCCACTGGCACGGAAACAAAGCTGACCGTCCAGCTGGACGGCAAAACCGTGCAGTTTGAAAGCAGCTCCGGCTATGTGCAGCAGTATCTGCTTGTTCCGGAGAATCTGGATGTGGGCGACCGGAATGAACATGAGCTGTATATCTACGCCGAGGATGAAAAGGGCAACTTCGGTGAGCTGCGCCTGAAGCTCATCGGCAAACGCACCGAAGAAGGTCAGAAGATCGGCACGGCCAGCATCTATATTGACATGAGCGTGCTGGGGCTTGGTGTCCGCGGACCAATCAGCTATGATGTGCTGTCCAAAGAACCGATTTCCTACGCAGTTGCCAAGGCTGTGTGGGATTATGACGCCGGCGACCCGTTCGGCACAGCAGCGTCAAGCTTCCACTGGCCGGCCAGCCGCTGCTCCTACAGCGGTACGCTGGATACCGGCTTCTATCTGGAAACCATGGACGACGGTTCCGGCCTTGGCAGCCGCGCGAATGCACTCAGCGGGAACTGGAGCCAGTTCGGCAGTACAGAGGACGAAATCCTCGCCGGGATCGACAGCCATTTCGGCGCGGGCAGCAATGAGGCAATCCTCTGGCGCTGCATCTACCGCAACGGCATCCCGCTATCCAGTACAAGCACCGGCATCGGTGAGTTTGATTACACAATGGGTTCCGGCTGGATGTACTCCATCGGCGGTGCGGACTTCTACCCCGGTTCGCCCATGTCCGGCTATTACCTGCAGGACGGTGATACGCTGACGCTCCGCTATACACTGGCCTACGGCTGGGATGTCGGTACAGGTGAGAGTGGCTACGGCAATAACGTGGGCTACTGCATTACCTGCATGAACGGCAGCTGGTCGGTTCATCACAGCTATGAGACGGTCACGGCAGCGGATGGCACGACAAAGTATGTCTGCCATAGCTGCGGCATGGTCGAGGGCTGCCCACATGAGCACAAAGAATATCAGGATCAGGGCGGCGGAATGTGCGTGCAAGTCTGTAAAGATTGCGGCGAGAAGATCGGCGTGCCGCGTGCACATGAGCTGGAATATACCGCAGACGAGGGTGCAGATACGCATACCGCGAAGTGCAGGAACTGTGACTTTACGGAACAGTCCCCGCACGAGTGGACAGAGCTGACCGACACAGCGACCTGCACCGAAGCGGGCGTGAAAACCTCCAAGTGTGAGATCTGCGATGCGCAGAAGGAAGAAGAATCCCCCGCGGCCGGGCATAAGCCGCAGAACGTGTGGATCGTCGATGATGACCATAAGCACCACTATCAGGAATGCCAGATCTGCGGCGAAAAGCTGGAGGACACCGTAGGCGTGCACAACTATGTCCCGTATGGCGGCGATTGGCAGTGCAGCGTCTGCGGCCAGATACACGGCTTTGACTGCGACGGTACGCTGATACCGGATGCATCACGGTCTACCTGCTCGCACTTGATCGGCTACTGCTCAGACTGTGGCCTGGAACTGGAGAAGATCGGTTCAGAGGGCGAGTTTACAGACTATCATACGTTCAGCGCGGGCGTCTGCACGGTTTGCGGCACGTCAGACCCGAACTACCAACCGCCGACTGATCCCGACCCGAATCCGGGCGGCGGCGATACTGGCGGCGGTGACACTGGTGGCGGCGACGGCGGCGGAGATACCGGTGGTGGAGACGCTGGCGGCGGTGACGCAGGCGGTGGAGATGACGGCGGAGGAGACTCCGGCGGAGAAGAATAGTGAAAAAAATATCGATAGGAGCAGAGTATGAATACAAAAATCAACGAGATTTTACAGGAGATCGAGTCCGTTATCGTCGGCAAGAATGAGATTGTCGAGAAGATTTTAATGGCAATTCTGGCGCAGGGCCACGTTCTCATGGAGGACGTGCCCGGCGTCGGCAAGACCACGACAGCCATGGCTTTTGCAAAGGTCCTTGGGCTGGAAACCCGCCGTGTGCAGTTCACGTCGGACACCGTGCCGTCGGACATCATCGGCTTCTCTGTCTATGACAAAAAGGTGGACGAGTTTGTCTACAAGCCCGGCGCGATCATGACGAATCTGCTGCTGGCAGACGAGATCAACCGTACCTCCAGCAAGACGCAGTCCGCGCTGCTGGAAGCGATGGAAGAACATAAGGTCACAGTGGACGGCAAAACGTATGATCTGCCTGAGCCGTTTATCGTCCTTGCCACGCAGAACCCGGTTGGTTCTGCCGGTACGACGATGCTGCCGAACTCCCAGCTTGACCGTTTTCTGATTCGTGTCAGCATGGGTTACCCCGACCACAAGAGCAGCGTCAATATTCTCCGCGACCGCCATGTAGATAACCCCCTTGACCGGGCATATGCCGTGGTCAACAAGGAAGAACTGCTGGGGCTGGTGCAGGACGTGCGAAAAGTGGATATGCGGGATCCTGTTCTGGACTATGTGACCACGCTCGTGGAAAAGACCCGCACCCATCCGCAGGTCGCGCTCGGCGTCAGCCCGCGCGGCGCGCTGGCGGTCTGCCGGATGGCGAAGGCATATGCGTATCTCAATGGCCGTGACTTTGTGATGCCGGAGGACGTGGCCGCGATCTTCCCGGACGTCTGCGCCCACCGGTTAATGCTCAACAGCAAGGCCCGCATGATGGAGGAAAAGCCGGAATCCGTTCTGGCCGAGATCCTCAAGACAACGGATATGCCGGTGCTGAAAAAATGAAAATAGTACGAAAATTCGTCTGGCTGCTGCTGACGCTGGGGCTTCTTGCTCTCACCGTCCAGACAGCCAGCCCCATCGCGCTTGGCCTTGCCGCCTGCATGGTGCTGCTGCCGCTTTTGTGCCTGCCGGTCAATCTGTACGCGGCGAAAAAGCTGAAGCTGGCGGTCAGGCTGCCTGTGAATCTCCGCAAGGGCGAGGGCGGCACGGCAGAGCTGGCCGTGCAGAACCCGACTGTTTTCCCAATTTGCCAGATTTCCTGCCGGGTGCGCTTGGAGAACCAGTTAAACGGCGAGATACAGACAGTTCAGATCGGCTGCGGTGTGTGGCCGAAGGGCAGACGGCCGATGAAGATTGCACTCCAAAGCCCGTGGTGCGGACGCATTCGCTTGACTGTGGAATCTGCCCGCCTGTACGACTGCTTCGGTCTCATCGGCGTGAAAACACAGCTTGACGCGCACGGGGCCTGCGTCGTGCAGCCGGATACGTTTTTGCAGACGCTGATGCTCTCTCCTGCCGCGGCGCATATTGACGATACCGAGGATTATTCCAACGAGTGTCCCGGCTATGACCTTTCAGAGATGTTCCAGATCCGTGACTACGTTCCCGGCGACAGCCAGCGGCAGATTCACTGGAAACTCAGTCACAAGTATGGCAAGCTGATCGTCAAAGATCCGTCGCTGCCGATCACGCGCTCTGCCGCGGTATTCTGGGAGCGCACGGAAGAAAATCCAACGGTAGACAGAACGGATGCAGAAGCCGAGATCGTCGTTTCCGTTTGCCGGAATCTGCTTTCCCAGTCCGTCCAGTTTACGGTGGGATGGAACGAGGGCGATACAGGCCGCTGCGTGTTCCAGCAGATTCGGGACATGGACGACCTCATCGGTCTGCTTCCGCGTCTGTTCACGGCAAAAGCGGCAACAGGCGTCAGCGGCGCGTCGCTGCTTCTCCAAGAGGTCCCCGCCGGAAGCTGGTCTCACCTGATTTACGTTTCCGGCGAACAGCAGGCGGAAACGGAGCAGCTTTCGTCCATCGGGCGGCTGACCGCGCTTATCTGCGGCGAGCGGTTCAATGAGAAGGATTACGCTGCGCAGCTCTCCGAGCTGGAACTGTAAGGAGGGCAGGCTATGAAGAACAAAAGAAATACCGGCCTGCGTGCCGGCGTTTACCAGGAAAGTAGCGATCAAAAAAGTACGCTCTTTGATCTGCTTGCTAGCATCCTGATTTTCCTCGCGTTTGCCGCAGTTTGTTACACGGTAAGCGGCTTCTCTGCAATGCTCTGGCTGCTTGGGGCAGGTATTCTGACCTGCATCGCTGCTGCAATCATCCGGCATTTCCAGAAGACAAAGCTACTGTTCCCCATTCTGCTGGCGGCACTGCTGCTCGTTGTTTTGTTCGCGCGGAACCCGCTGCTGAACGGCTTCGGTGCGGCGTGGAACACGCTGCGTGACCTCTGGGCGGCGGAAAAAGGTATCCTTCTGCCGCTTGCCGAAACGGACGGCACTGGCCTTTGGCTGGCCGGGATTGTGACCGGCATTCTGCTTGCGATGGTGAGTGTCGCGCTCTCATGCGTACCGACATTGACAGCAGTTTTGCTGGCAGCCTTGAGTGTAGCAGCGGCGTTTGTGCAGCCGGGTGTCCTGCTCCTTGCCGCCGCAGCGATTGCCTTGCTGCTGCTGACATGGCAGAAAAGCAAAAACGCCGTCTCGGCGGCGAGCTTTCTGCTTGTGGGTGGAATCGTCGCGGGCGTAGCCGCAATTTTCCTGCAAACAGGCACGATGCAGGCCCTTTCGCAAAATGCAAAAGACACTCTGCATCACTGGCGATACGAAAAAGCGGAAGAACTTCTGCCGGAGGGCGATCTGTCCGAACCGGTCACAAAGACAGAAAGCACGGACACCATCCTGTCCGTCACGGCGGATACGGCGCAGACGCTCTATTTGCGCGGCTTCGTCGGCGATACATACGAAAATAAAGTATGGTCTGCGCTGGACGCGCAGACTGCCGCAGAGGAAAAAGACCTCTTTTACTGGCTGCATCAGTCCGGCTTCTATCCGCAGAGCCAGTTGGCAACGGCTGCGCGGCTGATGGGCAATTATCAGTCCGGCAGCGTCAGTGTCCAGAACCTTGCCGGGTGCAGCCTGTATCGCTATGAGCCGTGTACGGTGCTGCCGGAACGCGCAGGTCTGGCAAAAAACAGGATCCAGCCGTCCGCAGTTGAAACGAATGGTCTGCGCGGTGAGCGCGGATATTCCTACGAGACGGTTTCGGATGCGCAGACGCTGCTGCCGGAGCTGCTGGACTTTTTGCAAAACGACACATCGGACGGCGTGAAATCGTACTTACAGACGGAAAGCGCATACCGCGAATTTGTATATTCCTATGCGCTGACCGTGCCTGCGGAGTTCCGCGCGCAGCTTGGCGCAGTGCTGGATCAATGCTGTGAAAGCTACGGCCCGGCAGACAGCCCGACGAAAGAGCAGGCGCAGACGGCTGCGCTGGCCTTTTTGGAGAGCTGCTTCGACGGAAGCGGTGATATCGCGCTGCCGCTGGCAGATACCGCGGACGGCACGACGTACCAGTACGCGACTGTTGCCGCGCTGGCACTCCGTTACTATGGTATCCCCGCCCGCTATGTCGAGGGGTACACGATTAAAACTTCGGAAAATGAACCGACAAGCGTAGATGCAAGCGCCGCAGGCGCATGGGTCGAGGTGTATCAGGACGGCATCGGCTGGCTGCCCCTGGCGCTGACACCGGGCCTTGAAGACCTCTCCGCCGAGCAGACCGAGAGCGGCATCAAGCCGGTCGGCGCAGGCAAGGAAGGCAACGGCGACGGCCCGCGCGTAACAGAGGGTCAGGAACTGGAACAGGACGATGCAGAGCCGGACAACTCGGAGGACAACACCCCGGACGGCGGCCAGCGCACCGGGCTTCTCCACAAGCCTGCGTTTTGGATCATCCTTGTCGCCGCGCTGCTGCTTCTGCTGCTTGCGGCCATCTTCATCCGGCACGCGGTCATCCTCAAAAAGCGAAACGAAGCATTCACGCAGGAAGACCCGTCCGCCGCAGCCGCCTGCCTGTTTACAGACTGCGCATCGCTGCTGGCCGCACTGGGCCTCAAGCGCGGCACGGGTTCCATGCTGGAGCTTTGTGAAACGGCAAAGGAGCAGCTTGGAGAGGAGTACGCCGCGAAGCTGCACGATATGACCATGTATAACGCACAGGCGCTGTTTTCCAGCCGTGCGATCTCACCAGAGCAGCTCACAGAAATGCGGGCGTTCCACGACACGACGATGGAAAACCTGAAAACACGCTGCAAGCCGCTTCGCAAGCTGCGGCTGAAATGGCTGAATTGTCTCTACTGATGGGAGGTAACCCTATGAAACTGAAACGAATGACCGCCGCATTGCTCCTGCTGGCGATGCTCCTGTCCTGCCTGCCGCTCAGCGTACTGGCAGCGGACGCAGAGCCGGTCGAAGCGGAAGGAACCGTGGATACCGTGCCTGCGGAAAATACAGCCGCGGGAGTGACCACAGAAGAACCTGTGGAGGAAGCTGCAATTTCGACGCAGGCGGTCAATGCAAGCGGATATTTCTATTTTTCCGCCGAAACGGCAAATAAGCTGCTCATTGCGCCGACACGGATCGCCTTTACGGACGGCCAGACTATCCGGCAGGCGCTGTACGCCAGCAAATACAGCTTTACAACGAATGGCAGCAATCAGTTTATTTCGGCGATTGAGGGCGTCAACGGCAACTATATCTACGGCAGTGCGCCGGAGGGTGTTTCGATCGACAGTGCTGCCAACACGGTGACACATTTCAGATTTAGTGAAGCCTCGAACAGTACCCCGTCTTCCGGTCTGCAAACCTTGATGCAGGTCATGGCGGACTATCTGACGGAAGACGCCGATGTGCGAAATGCCGCGGCGGACGAGTATCAGGCGGCAGTCAATGGCTATCTGGGCGTCGCCAGCGAAACCGCGCAGCGCTATGCGGATGCGATCACGGCAAAGATCAACGCCTATAAAGCCGGGCAGGATACCCAATACACCGTGACATTCTCCGGCTTTTCCGGCAGCGACTATACCGTTTCTGCGGTCAACGACTATGGAAAGCGCTTTGAAGATACCGGCCATACCGGCACGCTCCAGCTCCCGGCAGGCGGGTATACCTTCCATGTTCGGCAGTACAACCGTATGGTTTCCGGCAAAATCACGGTCAGCGGAGCAATGACGGTAAATGCCAGCCTGCCCACCGGAGACTGGTTCAATGAGAGCAGCCTGCAGATTTCCAGCGGCTACGACGCGGAGTTCGATGCAAACTGCTATGCGTATACGCTGACAGACCATACCGCAACTGTGCAGGTGCCGGACAGCTTCACCGGACGGCTGTATCCATATTTCAAGTTGAACACCACAGGAGCAGCGGTCAAGGCCGTTTACACGGACATAAGCGGTGCAGCCAGAGATAAGGATATTCCGGCTGAGTCTAAAGCGACCAGCATTGACAATGCACTCTCTCGCGGCGCGGCGGGCAATACGGTTGCGCTCAGAGCCAGCAAGACTGGTTCTGACGGTTATACGCAGAGCGTGGATCTGACGCTGCGGCTCGACCGCATGCCGACGCTCGGCAGTCTGCGCGTGACCAATGCCGCAGGTACGGCGCAGGCGGCGACAGAGAGCTTCTCCAGCACCAAGACGGAATATACCTATAAGATCCTTGATTCCGAACAGGTATTGAAAATCTATCCGACCGCCACGGTCTCCGGGTCTTCCATCACAGTCAACGGAAACGCACTGGACACAGACGGCAGCGCGACCGTGACAATCTCCGGCGAGACGACAGTCACGATCACGGTTTCCTCCGGCAACTATGCGACGACCTACACGCTGACCATCCAGCCCGGTCAGGGCAAGAAAGTCACATTTAATACGGCTTCTGATGTGACGCTGACCGTCGTGAATAAGAACGGTGAGGAACTGGCCTATACCAAAACGGTCGGCGCCGGAAACACAATCAATTATCTCTACACGCTTGTGCCGGGTGACGACTACTCATATGTTGCGACGCAGGGTACCTATTACCACGCGAAAAAGTCCTTTACGCTTGGCAGCAACGAGGTCATTCAGGTATCGGTCAAGCAGGAGGACTGGCTGACATCTCTTGCGCTCAGCAGCGCTGCCGACAAAAAATACAAAGGGGATATCGAGTTATCACCGAGCTTCGCAAAGTCAGTACATACCTATACGGCTACTGTTCCGGACAACTCCAGTTCCGTCTATGTGTGGAGAACGAATAGCAGAGGCAGCTGCGCAGCAGTTTATAGCATGCTGAGTACGGCTTCGGACTGCGGAAAAACGAATGAGGTTGCACTGGAAAGCCGCTTTGAAGGCGATGGTCTTGCAAAGGTATTGCTTCCGGGCAGTGCATACGGCAACACAGTTACGATTCGTGTGGCCTACACAGATAATACAGACGGCGTGACCTACTATACAGATTATCTTGTTTCGTTGGAGCGCAGCCTGAGCCTGAAAAACATCAGCGCGAGTTTTAACGGCAGTTCGCTTCCGCTCCAGAGAAAAAACAGTCAGCAAACAGGTTTCAGCCTGGATGAAAACGAATACAGCATATTGATCCCTGCGGCTGCAACAACGCTGGATCTGCTTCTGCAAAAGCATACAGAAAGCCCAAAGTATGGTGATACGGATAACGGTTATGTGATCACAGTAAATGGGAAGGCGGTTTCTTCAAAAGACACCGCAACAGTGGATCTGACTGGCACTGAGGAAGAAGAAAACGTTCAAATCAAGGTAGCGAACAAATATGTTCCGGGAGCCTCTGGTGATTATGTTATCACAGTAAAGAAAGCTGCGACAACTAGCGTTACATTCCAAACAAATCCGAAGAATGCTTTGATCTATATTTACGAACAGGGAGCTGGAAATCGTGTCTGGCCGGATGAGGATGGGAGCTTCGCATTGTCGGAAGGCTTCACTTACTATTGCAGCATTTCGCTGTACGGATATGCGGCACAGGCAGGTACGCTGCAAATCGTAAATGAAAGCGGGCAGACCGTTCTGCGCTTTGGCGAAGAAGATTATACGAATCTCTCCGCGGTATCGGTCACACTTCAAAAGGCGGCTGCGAACCCCGACATTGTAGATTATGCCGCGGAATGGGCAAATTTCCGCGGCACAGACAGCAACAATGGCATTACAAGTGCAAAGACGCCGGTCGACGCACTGGGCGGTATGCTGTACTGGGCATCCCATCTGGGAAACGGATGGGACACTGGTGCGGTCAGCAGCCCCATCCTTGTGGATGACTGCCTGGTTGTCTATGCAAACAATAAGATCTACCGTGTAAGCAAAGCTACCGGAGAAGTAGAGACTGAAGGCGATATGGCTGGAACGTCCAGCTTCGCAATCAACGGCCCGACCTATGCGAACGGCATTTTGCTGGTCGGTCTGTCCAATGGACGCATTCAGGCGTTCAACGCCAAAACGCTGGAATCTCTGTGGATATACAAGGATCCGGTAGGAGACCAACCGAATTGCCCAATTACAATTCTAAATGGTTATGCTTATACAGGCTTTTGGAATGGTGAAAGCAAGGACAGTTCCTTTGTGTGCATTTCCTTGACGGATGAGGATCCGGAAAACGAAATGGAAGAAAAAGCTGCAACATGGCGTATGGTACAAAATGGCGGCTTCTATTGGGCCGGTGCCTATGCCTGCGATGATTTCGTCATAGTCGGCACAGACGACGGCGAAGCTCAGTGCTCCTATCTCTATCTGCTCGACCCGCTGACCGGCAAGGTACTGGACTTCAAAAGCGGCTTTGACGGTGATATTCGCAGCACGATCTGCTATGACAGTGTAACAAAGGCATACTACTTTACCTCCAAGGGCGGCACGTTCTACCGCGCAAAGGTTGAAGCGCAGAACGGCAGCTACGCCATTACAGCATGTGACGGACTGAAGCTGGACAACGGTTCCGACGATCCGGCGCTTCCGCCGATGAGTACCTCCACACCGGTCGTCTACAATGGGCGCGCATATATTGGTGTCAGCGGCACGGGGCAGTTTACGCAGTATTCCGGTCACAACATCACGGTCATCGATCTGGAAAACTGGGAAATTGCGTACAAAGTGCCGACACAGGGCTATCCGCAGACGAGTGGTCTTCTGACGACGGCCTATGAGCAGAAGAACGGATACGTCTATGTTTACTTCTTTGATAACTATACGCCGGGAACGCTCCGCGTGCTGCGAGATAAGCCGGAGCAGACGGCAGTAGACTATCGGACAAAGGAATCGTTTTCTGGGAGGTCCTACTATACGCCCTACGCAGTTTTTACTCCATACGACAAGCAGGCGCAGTACGCGATCTGCAGCCCAATTGTGGACAGCGACGGCACGATATATTTCAAGAATGATTCGGGCTATCTGATGGCTTTCGGTCGGAGCGTTGAAAAGATCGAGGTTACAACAATGCCCCAAAAGACACAGTATGCAGCCGGTGAAACCTTTGACAAAACCGGCATGGTCGTGACGGCTACGCTCTCGGACGGTTCAACACGCGACGTGACGGATATGGTGTCTGCGTCGTCGGAACCCCTGACGGATGGCACGACAGAGATCACGCTGCAATTTGGTCGTGACCAGACCATGTATCGCAACGCCACGGCAAACGGCGAAAAGATGACTGCCGGCAATAAAATTGCAGCAATCACGACAACCATACAGATCCGCGTGGGCGATACGGCGGATACCGGTGCGCTTGCCGACGATATTACATGGAGCTTCCGCCCGGCTGTAAATACGCTTTCCATTGACGGCGAGATCCCGGAGGGGCACAAGGTTCTGATTGCCTGCTACGACGACAGCGGCAAGATGACAAAGCTGGAGGTTCGGACTGTCAGCGGCAGTGTGACGCTGCCAGACAGCGCAAAGATCCGCGTATTCTATATTGACGGCAACAGCAAGCCGCTCTGCGCGGCTGCCGCAGTCCTTGGATGATGGGAGATGCAGCATATGAAACGAATCGGTTCCAACTTACTCTGTATCCTTCTCCTGCTCTCCCTGCTGCTCTCTCTGGCTGCCTGCGGCAAACCGGAAACGCAGCTTGAAAAAACGGCCGGTTACCTGCAAGCGCAGGTAGCCGAGCCGGGAGCGGCCTCCATCGGCGGAGATTGGCTGGTGTTCGGCCTGGCGCGCTCCGGCGTAAAGGTTTCGCAGAAATACGTCGATACTTATTACAAAAATGTAGAAGCAGCAGTCCGCGAGAAAAACGGGATTCTCAGTGAGCGGAAATACACCGAGTATTCCCGCACAGTGCTGGCGCTGACCGCCATTGGAAAAGATCCTGCCAGTGTGGCCGGATTCAACCTGCTGCGCCCGCTTGCGGATTTTGAACAAGTCGCAAAACAGGGCATCAACGGCACGATTTTCGCGCTGCTGGCGCTGGACAGCGGGAACTATGAAATTCCCGAAAATCCGGATGCCAACGTGCAGGCAACACGGCAGATGTATGTGGACGAGCTGCTTGCGCGGGAACTGCCGGACGGCGGTTGGACGCTGACGGGCGGCGAGCCGGACGTGGACATCACGGCAATGACGCTGCAGGCGCTTGCAAAATACCGCGAGCAGCCGGACGTGGCGGCAGCGGTGGAACGCGGCCTTGCGGAGCTCTCTTTTCTACAGGACGCGGACGGCGGCTATACTTCGTGGGGATCGAGCAACAGCGAATCGGTCGCGCAGGTGATCGTGGCGCTGACGGAGCTTGGCGTGCCGCTGGACGACGAGCGCTTCGTGAAGAATGGCGTTACCGTCGAAGACGCGCTTCTGCGCTTCGCGCAGGAAAGCGGTGCGTTTGTACATGTTCTGGACGGCGGCGATGACGGCATGGCGACGGAACAGGCATTCTATGCACTGGCCTCGATCCATCGGGCCGAAACAGGCGAAACCACACTCTATGACATGACGGATGTGATGCAATGAAGCAGCTTTACAGACTGGCCGCGCTTTTCCTGGCGCTCCTGCTCCTTTGCGGGTGCGCCGCGGGAAACGGCTACGGCAAACCCGAACGAAAGGAAGGGCAGGATGAATACCTGACCGACCCCGTTCCGGAGGGCAAGCCGCAGCCGGTTGAGCCGCAGGACGTGACGGTCAGCGATACGGAGTACACCTGCACGATCTCCATTTCCTGCGCGTCCATTCTGGAGCACATGGATCTGTGCGACAAGGAAAAGGCCGAACTGGTGCCGGAGGACGGCTGGCTGCTGAAGCCTGTGGAGGTCACGTTTCAGGAGGGTCAGAGCGTCTTTGACGTGCTCCAGCAGATCTGTCGGGAGAACAATCTTCACATGGAATTTTCCATGACGCCGATCTACAACTCCACCTACATCGAGGGCATTGGAAACCTCTATGAATTTGACTGCGGGGAAACGTCTGGCTGGATGTACAAGGTCAACGACTGGTTCCCGAATTACGGATGCAGCCGCTACCAGCTTCAAAACGGCGACGTCGTGGAGTGGGAATACACCTGCGAACTGGGCAAGGACATTGGCGGCGGCTATGCGACGGGCGGTGACGCATGAGAAACAGAGATACATTTTCCGGCTACCATCCGACAATCAATTTTCTCTATTACGCACTCGTTCTGCTCTTTTCCATGTGCCTCATGCACCCGGTCTATCTGGCGATCTCGCTGACCGGGGCACTGGCATATGACATTTATTTAAAAGGCCGGAAGGCCGTGCGCTTCGCTGTCATGGGCTTGCTGCCCATGGCAGTGCTTGCAGCGCTGGTCAATCCGGCCTTTAACCATGAGGGTGCGACGATTCTGACGTATCTGCCCTCCGGGAATCCGCTGACGCTGGAATCCATGCTTTATGGCGCTGCGGCTGCGGTCATGCTGGCAAGCGTCGTTCTCTGGTTTTCCAGCTACAACGAGATTATGACCTCAGACAAGTTTGTGTACCTGTTCGGGCGCGTGATCCCGGCGCTGTCGCTTGTTCTGTCCATGGTTTTGCGGTTTATTCCGAAATTCAAGGCGCAGATGCAGACGGTTTCGGAGGCGCAGGCGTGTATCGGACGCGATGCGAAAAATGGGAGTGTGTTCCGCCGTGTCGGAAATGCCGTCAAAATTTTCTCGATCATGGTCACATGGTCGCTCGAAAATGCCATTGAAACGGCGGATTCCATGCGCTCGCGCGGCTATGGGCTGCCGGGGCGCACGGCGTTTTCGATCTATCGTTTTGACGACCGGGACAAGGCTGCGCTTGTGTGGCTGGTTTTCTGCGGCACGTATCTCATTTCCGGCTGGATGGCGGGCGGCACCTATTTCCGCTACTATCCCACCGTGAAAACCGCCGCATGGACGCCCATGACTGTGAGCTTTATGCTCGTGTATCTCGCGCTGGTGCTGACACCGATGATGCTCGACCGAAGGGAGGACAGGCAGTGGAACTCTTTGCAATCAAACATCTGAATTTTGCGTATCCAGAACAGGAACAGAACGCAATTTCCGATTTCTCGCTGTCTGTCCGGCCGGGAGAATTTCTGGTGCTCTGCGGCCCCTCCGGGTGCGGAAAATCGACGCTTTTGCGGCAGCTGAAAACCGTCCTTACGCCGCACGGGCGCAGGAGCGGTCAAATTCTGTTTGAAAATACACCGCTGGACGAGCTATCCCAGCGCGAACAGGCTGAAAAAATCGGCTTTGTGCAGCAAAGCCCGGAGAATCAGATCGTCACGGATAAGGTCTGGCACGAACTGGCGTTCGGGCTGGAATCGCTCGGCTATGACACGTCCACCATCCGCCGCAGAGTGGCGGAAATGGCAAGCTTTTTCGGCATTCAGGACTGGTTCTACAAGCCGGTCACGGAGCTTTCTGGTGGCCAAAAGCAGCTTCTGAATCTCGCGTCTGTGATGGTCTTACAGCCGAAGGTGCTGATTCTCGACGAGCCGACGAGCCAGCTTGACCCGATTGCGGCATCGGACTTTTTAGCTACGCTCGGCAAAATCAACCGCGAGTTGGGCACGACGATCATTTTGACGGAGCATCGTCTGGAAGAAGCGTTTTCCTTCGCGTCGCGCGTCGCGGTCATGGACGGCGGCAGACTGCTTTGCAGCGGAACGTCCGCCGAGGTGGGCGCGGAATTAAAGTCCAGCGGGAACGCGATGTTTTTGGCCATGCCCGCCGCCATGCGCATCTGGGCGGCGACGGATTCCAAGGCCGCTTGCCCGATCTCCGTCTGTGACGGGCGGAACTGGCTGTTGGAATACGCAAAAGCGCATGAACTGAAGCCGATTCCGGAAGAAAATATAAACACGCCGGACACGGAGATTGTCGTGTCGGCGCGGGAACTCTGGTTTAAATATGATAAGGATTTGCCCGATGTGGTGAAAGGTCTGTCGCTGAACCTACACAGGGGCGAATTTCTCGCCCTGCTCGGCGGCAACGGCACGGGCAAGACGACCACGCTTAAGCTGCTGGCAAACCTGAAAAAAGCGTATCGCGGGGAGCTGAATATCAGCGGAAGCGTCGGTATGCTGCCGCAGAACCCGCAGACGTTATTTGTGAAAGCCACGGTACGCGAGGATTTGTTGGAGATTCTTCCAAAATCCGAACGAAAAACCGAGCGCTTTGCACAGGTCGTTTCGCTCTGCAAGCTGGCAGAGCTGCTTGACCGCCATCCCTACGATTTATCCGGCGGAGAACAGCAGCGCGCGGCGTTGGCGAAAATTCTGCTTCTGAACCCCGATATTCTCCTGCTTGACGAGCCGACGAAGGGCCTTGACGCGGAGTTCAAGCAGACGTTCGGGCAGATTTTAAGGACGCTGCAAGCGTCCGGCGTGGCGGTTCTGATGGTCAGCCATGATATCGAATTTTGCGCGAAATATGCCGACCGGTGCGCCCTGTTTTTTGACGGCAATATCGTCACCGAGGCTGCGCCGCGTGTATTTTTCTCTGGCAACAGCTTCTACACGACCTCTGCGAACCGCATTGCGCGTGATGTACTGCCGGAAGCGGTCACGCCCGAAGACGTGATCGCGGCCTGCGGCGGCGCGGTCGCGCCGGAACCGGCGCTGCCGGAGTACCAGCGCGTTCCGCCCGCACCGGAGAAGGAAGCGCAGGCGCTGAAAAAGCTCCCGGTCTGGCGCAAGGTGCTTGCCTCCGTGTCCGGTATCGCGTCGCTGGCGCTGATCGTGCAGGCCATTGGTGTGACCGATTTGACAACGCTGGTGGACGCAGGCGGGCTGACAAATCTTGCTGGTGACCAACTCAGGCTCTACGGCATTCTGCTTCTCTCGCTGCTCGTGTTTGCGCTGTCCATTGGCCGAAAAGCGGACAGGCCGGATTATCTGATTCAAACGCCTGCTGAAAAGCGAAAACTGAGAAAGCGGACGATTCTTGCAACGGCTTTGATTCTCCTGCTCATTCCGCTGACGCTGTTTATCGGCGTGTATTGCTTCGGCGGGAAGCGGTACTATTTCATCTCGCTGCTCATTCTGCTCGAATGTATGCTGCCGTTCTTCCTGATTTTTGAGGGCCGCAGGCCGCAGGCGCGGGAATTGGTGCTGATTGCCGTGCTGGTCGCGCTGAACGTCGCGGGACGCGCCGCGTTCTTCATGCTGCCGGAGTTCAAGCCGGTCGTGGCAATGACGATTCTGGCGGGCGTGGCCTTCGGCGGAGAAACGGGTTTTCTTGTCGGCGCGATGACCATGCTTGTCTCGAATATGCTGTTCTCCCAAGGGCCTTGGACGCCGTGGCAGATGTTCGCGATGGGTATCATCGGCTGGCTGGCGGGAATTTTGTACCGCAAGGGTGTTCTGCGGCGGTCGAAGCTCAGTCTGTGTATCTTCGGCGTGATTGCCTCGACCGTGGTATTCGGCGGCATTATGAATCCTGCGTCAGCGCTTATGTGGTCGAATACGATCAACTGGAAGATCATCATGAGTTATTACATCACCGGCATCCCGGTCGATCTGGTGCGCGCGGTTGCCACGTTCGTCTTCCTCTGGCTCGGCGCGGAGCCGATGCTGGAAAAGCTGGACAGGATCAAAGTTAAATACGGGTTGGTGTACTGATGATTCAAATAATCTATAACATCCGACTATTTTGCTGTGGGCCTTTATTGCAAACAGACGCGAGGCTGGCGGTTTCCCACTCCCCTGCTAAAGCCACAGCATTTTTCGTGGAATCGTTCCCGTTGACCAAGTTCATACTTCCTACCCATGCAGGATGAATATTGACAGCCACCGGATATCATGCTACCATACAGATGTAATTGAGTTTTGCGCCCGTCTGAATGACAACGCGATTTTTCGCATTGCGCACGAGAATCAGGTTTGTATGTTATGCCAGCAATTTGCTTCACCCTTATCCGGGTGAAGGGGTTGCTGGCATTTTTATATAGATAATATAGCCAATGGCAGAAAGGATGAAGCAATGACAGAATACGCCCCCAATTTAGGGCACGCAGTTTGCTTTCCAGTAAGGAAGGGAATTGCGGCAGTGGACATGGATATTATGTGAGTAGACTGACAGTGCGCAACAGAACGCGCTGTCGGTCTTTTTTATTTCAGAAAGAGGTACGAACATGAATTTAGTAGAAAAAATCAATCAGGTCGAAATCAAGGCAGATACACGCATTTCAGAAGCCGACAGAGCCTTTTGCGAACGCCAGCAGCGTGCCTATGATGCAGCACGGGAAGCACTGAAGGAACTGGACTTTACATGGACAGACTGCATCTCACAGCAGAAAATGATTCTGGATGGTGAGCAGGCATATACATACTATCTGGGAAACGACCGCAATCTGAAGGCAGCCTGCTTTCGGGATGAACTGGAACGTTTACATGAACACTTCATCAACAGATTGACATCATATTTTGCACGTACATATAGTGTCGATCTTTCCGCGCAAAGCATCACAGAGCGATTACTGCCATCTAACAGCAGCAAAGGTATCTTTGAACGGGAAAAAGCAGAAGAAGCAGAGGCTGCATACCATAAAGCCATGCGTGAGCTTGCGCTGCGCTACACCGACGTGCTGGATCAGATCTTCATTCAGCTTGGTGGACGCAGTTTTCAGGAAAGAGCGTTCTGGGAAATACAGCAGCGCTGCTGCAGCGCAGTATGGAACACATACAAAAACGAACCGCAGTATGTTCAGCAAAAGGATATCATTCATTTTTATTGTCACTTCTGCAGCTGTGACGCAGATTGGACACCGCCGCGCTGGAGTATGACTGACCGCGCAAAGAATATTTTGTGGGGTGTCGTCCATTTTGAAACCGGAAGCTATACAATGGTGCCTGCCGTACTTTCTGATTTTTTCTCTTATCGGGATGTAAGGCAAGCCTGTACAGACTTCCATGGATACAGTAAGCTTCGGCAGATTCGTCTGTTCAAAAACGGAAGAATGGATATCCGGTTCGCGAGCAGCGAATTGGCAGAACAGTTTATTGACATCTACTTGAGCGCTGCATATTCGTGAGGTGCGGAATATGAAATATCCTTTACCAACAGAACCGATTCCACAGTCCGCGCGCAAGCAAATCAATGAAAAGCTGCTGTATCTGATCGATAATGATACCTGCGCAGCATATGACGTATCCAAAGCCGACGTGTTTCAGGCGTATACCGGACGAGGCGGCTTGCATGGGCTGCAGCGCAGCGATTATAACAGCTATGCGGCATACAGCGAAGCAAAAAAAGAAGCAGAAAATGGGCAGGTGTTTACGCCCGCGCGTCTGTGCCAGTTTGTTGTGGATTGCCTGCACATTGGGCAGGATGATCTGATCGCGGATCTGACCTGTGGGATGGGAACGTTTTTTAACTTTCTTCCGAATGAACGCAATGCTTACGGGTGTGAACTGGACATAGACGCCTATAAGGTGGCAGCGTTTCTGTTCCCACAGGCACATCTGGAAAATAAGGATGTCCGCCGCTATACGCCGGGCGTGCAGTTTGATTATATCCTTGGTAATCCACCATATAATCTGCGCTGGTGGGTGGAAGAAGGGAAAAACTGTCTTTCGCAGTTTTACTACTGTATCAAGGCCGCAGAACTTCTCAAGCCGCTTGGTATTCTTGCAATTATCGTACCAGCATCGTTCTTGAACGATTCATTTTCTGATGGCGCAATGATCTCGGCGATGGAAAATGCGTTCAGTTTCCTTGGACAAGCTGCTCTGCCAGAAAACGCATTTCAGGATATGGGTGTCGCACAATTTCCAGTCAAGCTGCAATTCTGGCAGAAACGCAGTCAGACCATGCCGGATGCACACCGTTATCAAATGGAAAGTATGGATCTATCTGATGGATTCTCTGCGGAACAGGCGCTGCAGATCTACAGCGAAATGATCCAACCGGCGCAGGAACTGCTGAAGGAGAACCGGGCGAAGATCCTGCGAGAGCTTGCGCAGCGCAGAGATACGTCTGAGCAATTCTTATATCAGGTTCAGAAAATGCTCTATCAGATCAAGGCGCATCCGCGGATACGGGATTCTTACGCAAGCTGCATGGAATATGTGCGCCGCTTTTATACGGAAACACAGCCGAGCAATATGGATTATAAGGAATGGTGCCAGAAACGTCTGACTGAAGCCAAGGTGCTGGCGTATCTGCGCAGAGTGCTGAAAAAACAGAATGCGCAGCCAGGTGAAGATGTGATCCGATTGGTAAAGCGTGACGGCTGTTTTGCATATAAGGCTTATAATGCAGCAGCGCGGCGGCGAATGCGTGAGAACCAGCGAACGGTTTTGCCAATCTATCGGGCGGTAATAGCCGGCAGCACAGATCTGACGCCAGCGTATGCGCGTCTGATCCGAAGAAAACATAGAGCGTATTTGAATCAGGGCCAGAAGTTTTCAGAGATGCAGCAGGATACGGACATTGCAGTATGGCTGGAGGATTTTCAGCTTTGGGATCAGGAGAATTGTGAGCTGATTTGCCTGAATGAGAATCAGCGCCGGGATCTGAATTTGGTATTGCAGAAACAGTATGCCCTGTTACAGTGGGAACAGGGCAGCGGAAAAACGCTGGCTGGAATTGCAGTCGGACGATATCGAATGCAGCGGCAGCATCTGTATTGCACTTGGGTCGTATCATCAGCGATCTCGATTCGCAACAACTGGGACGGCGTACTTACCAACTACGACTTACCGTATGTATTTGTAGAGCAGCTGCGCGATCTGGAACGGATTCATCGGGGCGATTTTGTTCTAATCACAACAAATGCACTTGTAAAATACAAACGGCAAATCAAACGCTGGATGCGGATACACGGGCATAAAGCAAACCTTGTGCTGGATGAAAGCGATGAGATCACAAAACCGTCAAGTGCCCGCACAAAAGCAGTGCTGTCCTGTTTCCGCCGATGCCGGGCAAAGCTGCTTGCGACGGGGACGAGCACACGGAACAATATTGTAGAATTTACGCCCCAGCTGGAGCTGCTTTATAACAACTCGTTCAATATGATTTCATGGGCTCCGTACATATACAGCACCGAACGAGACGGCGATATGACAACAAAGAGCAACCCGTATTATGGCGCACCAATTCCGGCGTACCGAAAGGGTTATGCACTATTCTCTGCGTCCCACCTGCCGGAGAAAATCACAGTGTTCGGTGTCGGACAGTGGACGCAGGACATTTACAATGCGGAGGTGCTGCGCGACATTCTGGACAAAACGGTTATTACCCGTTCCTTCAGGGAGATCGTTGGGCGGGAGATCCGGCGGCTCCATCAGGTTCCGATTCCGTTTACCGAGGCGGAGCGAAATGTATGCAAAAAGGCAATCGAAGAATTCAATCAGTTGCGGGCAAACTATTTTGCGACGACGGGAAATTCCAGAAAAGACGCGATGATGCGGCTGATTCAGCAAATTACGCTCCTGCTTCGAATCAGCGCCGCTCCCAATACGCTGATGGAGTATGTGGGGGATCTGCCCGGAAAGCTGAGAAAAACCACCGAAATGATCGCACGATGGGATCAGGAGATCGTCGCGGTCGGTGTGCGCCACGCGGTAATTCTGAACGCTTATGCGGATGCGATACGAAAAGCCATGCCGGACCGACCCTTGTTTCTGGTAACAGGCGCGACGACAAGCTTTGCCAAACGGCGTGCGCTGC
>ERZ827488.970-NODE-970-length-38236-cov-5.837956_pt1 | contig 38236 bp, 40 predicted proteins | sample MGYA00519771_ERZ827488 | MGnify/ENA primary metagenome ERZ827488 (study PRJEB31778, sample SAMEA3449323) | human gut metagenome | biome: human gut; feature: human-associated habitat; material: faeces | place: United Kingdom | collected 2010/2012 ... | reverse complement strand
TTGATTTTTTTACACAAGTTTTTTATTTGATGTCTCCAAAATGGGGTTCACATCAAAATCAGTAGTTTTTATTTTCGATGAATAAAAAATCACTTTGATACCATTATAGGGATGAAAGGAGATTTTATATGGCACGTCACAAGGTAGAAATTGCGAACGTGAACACTGCGAATATTAAAGTTTTAACCAATGAAGAAATGGTAGAATTATTTCAAAAATACCAACAAGGAGATAATTTTGCTAAAGAAGAATTAATTAATGGTAATTTGAAGTTAGTATTATCCATTTTAAAAAAATACAACAATAGAACAGATAATATGGATGATTTATTTCAAGTAGGATGTATAGGATTAATTAAAGCAATTGATAATTTCGATTTATCTCATGAGGTAAAATTCTCTACTTATGCTGTTCCCATGATATTGGGAGAAATTAGAAGATACTTAAGAGATAATAGTAGTATTCGAATTTCAAGGAGTACAAAAGATATTGCTTATAAAGCGTTAAAAGCCAAAGAAGAATTAACAAATGAATTAGGAAGAGAACCATCCGTTAGAGAAATTTCTAAAAAATTAGAATTATCAGAAATAGAGGTAAGAGACGCCATTGACTCTATGAAAGATACTATCAGTATGTTTGAACCAATTTATAATGATGGAGGAGATACTATTTATCTATCTGATCAGTTAGAAGATAAAAAAGATAAATATGATAATGATACTAAAATTGCTTTAAAAGATGCTTTAAATCAATTAAAAGAAAAAGAAAAATATATTTTATTAGAACGATATATTATCGGGAAAACACAGCTTGAATTAGCAGAAGAAATAGGAATTTCTCAAGCTCAAATTTCACGATTAGAAAAAAGTGGAATTGAAAATATCAAAAAATTAATGTTATAAGAATATACTGAAATAGGTGGTTTTATGCGTTTATCCGATTTACAAGATAAAGATATTGTGAATGTAGAAGATGGAAAAAAAATAGGAAAAATTATAGATGTTGTGATAGATGAACAAGGTAATATGAAATCTTTAATTGTTCAAAGAACAAAAATGTTAAATATGTTTTCCAATGCTTCTGAAATAGAAGTAAAATGGAATCAGATTAAAAAAATAGGAACAGATGTTATTTTAGTAAATATATGATATAATGAAGTTGGTGGTTAAATGAAAGTTTTATTATATACAGAAGGACTAAAAAAGGTTGGAAAATCGGGTCTTGGAAAAGCCGTTCAACATCAAATTAATGCCTTAGAAGAAAATCATATCGAATATTCTTTAGACCCTAAAGATTTAAAAGAATGCGATATTGTTCATATTAATTGGTATTTATTAAAAAGTTATTTTCTCGCTAAAAAAGCAAAAAAAATGGGAAAAAAGATTGTATACCATGCACATTCTACCAAAGAAGATTTTATGAACAGTTTTAAATTTAGCAATGTTGTTGCTCCTATTTTTAAATGGTGGATATCAAAATGTTATCGTTTAGGTGATGTCATTATTACACCCACAGAATATTCTAAAAGATTATTAGAAGACTATCATTTAAATCGTCCTATTTATGCAATATCGAATGGAATTCATGTACCATTTTTTGAAAAGAATGAATCATATAGAAAAGAATTTAGAAAAAAATATCATTATCAAGATCATGATAAAGTTATCATGGGTGTGGGATTATATCTAAAAAGAAAAGGTATTTTAGATTTTGTAGAACTCGCTAAAAGAATGCCAGAATACAAATTTATTTGGTTTGGATATCTAGATTTAAAATTAGTACCAAAAGAAATTAAAATGGCTGTAGAAACAAAATTGGATAATTTGATATTTGCTGGATATGTAGAACAAGAAGAGTTAAGAAAAGCTTATAGTAGTTGTGATTTATATTTATTTCCAACACTAGAAGAAACTGAAGGAATTCCTATTTTAGAAGCTTTAGTAGAAAGAATTCCAACGTTAGTAAGAGATATTCCTGTTTTTGAAGAATATGAAGAAAATAAGGCTGTTTATAAAGCAAAAACAATTGAAGAATTTGAAGAAAAAATTAAAAATATATTAGAAAAAAAATTACCTTCTTTAGAAGAATATGGATATCAAGTGGCTATTCAAAAAGATACTAAAAAGGTTGGAAAACAATTAATAGAAGTGTATAAAAGTTTATTAGGAGAATCGAAATGATTCTTTTTTTATAAGGAATGTAAGATTAAAGTTTACAATAAAACCAAAAATATGATATTATGTAAATACAATAGGAGATGATAAGTGATGAAGAAAACAGGATTTACACTCATTGAATTACTAGCAGTTATTGTAATATTAGCAATTATCGCTTTCATTGCAACTCCAATGATATTAGGAATTATTGAAAAAGCAAGAAAAGGAGCCTCTGAACAATCTGCTTTGGGATATATTGATGCTGTAGAAAAACAAGTAGCAATTAATCAAGTAAAGAATGAAAATTTAATTAATGATGGAACTTATAATGTTCCAATGACTGGTATTACTGTAAAAGGAGAAGCTCCAACAAAAGGATGGTTAAAAATAGAAAAAGGAATGGTAACCAATTATTCCTTTGTAATAGGAAAATATGTTATAACAAAAGGTAGTAAAACTGTAAAAGGTGATGAACCAGCAAAATCTGAAGAAGAAGTTACAAAAACATATCCAGTATATAGTAATGGAACAGCAATTTATTATAATCCAGAAACAAATAGTAAATGTAATGAAAGCGATGCAGTTAGTACAACAGGAACAAAAACAGGATGTATGAAATGGTATACATTTAATGATGAAGGAGAAAATGCTTCAACAGTGAATATGATATTAGATCATAATACAACAGCAACAGTACAATGGAACTCAACGGGAAGTAATGGTGAAATGAAAGAAGTAGCAACAGCTCTTACAACAGATACATCAACTTGGAATAATGGCTTAAACGCAAGATTAATAACAGCAGATGAAATAGCAAAGATAACAGGTAATATGAATTTTAATAGCTTAACGTCAGTTAGTGATGATTGGTTTTATTTAGATAGTAATAGCCATATTCAAGTAGTCACAGGTCAAGGCAAAAGCAACTACGCTTGGTTATTTGATTATACTGATGGGTGTACAAGTAGTGGATGTAACATAGCAGATTCAAGTTCTTATGGCTATTGGACAAGTAGTTCCTATGTGGGAAATTCTTCTTATGCTTGGCTTGTGCATAAGGATGGTACTTTGAACCGCAACAATGTTGACATTACTCCTTACTATGGTATTCGCCCAGTTATAACTATCTCAAAATCTATTTTAAACTAAAGAATAAATCTTTAGTTTTTATTTACCATAATAAGTAACCTATGTTAAAATATAAGAGGTGATAATTTTGAAAAAAATAGGTATTATAAGTCTTATCATTTTGATAGTAGGACTTATCATTTTAACACTCTATAATCAATTCAGATTGAAACAATATCAAGTAACAATAAATGCTTTTGATACAAATATTATTGTAAAATACCATACAAAAGATTCTTCTTTAGCTAAGAGAATTGAAAATCAAATAAAAAAAATATATCAAAAATATGATCAATTAACTGATACAAAAAAAGAATATGAAGGAATTAATAACCTTTATTATATCCGTCATAATTTCTTAAAAGAAGAATATTTAATATTAGATAAAGAACTATATGATTTAATATCTTATGGAGTTGATTTATATGATACAACGAATGGAAAAGTTGATATCAGCTTAGGAAATGTTACCGATTTATGGAATAGTTACTTAGAAAATAAAAATGGAATCCCTACAACTGAAGAATTAAAAATAGTTCATAATCAAACAATTAAAAATATTGTATTAATAGAAAATAACAAAATTTTAAATAACCATGTTAATATCGATTTAAGCTTAATTGTAAAAAGTTATGTAGCAAGCATTATAAAAGAATATTTAGAATCTATGAAGATAGAATATTATTCCATTCATGCTTTAAATTCCATTACCTTAGGAAATTCATATCATAAAGATAACTTTCAAATAGCGTTACAAGATCCTAACTCACAAACAAATATCTTTAAAATTATTTCGTCAAAAAAGAAAACTATTGCTACAAAAGGAAATTTCGAAAAATATTATGAATATCAAAATACTAGATATCATAATATCATTGATCCTAATACTTTATTTCCAGCTAATTATATGAAGAGTGTTACAGTGATTACAGATGATACAAAAGAAGCTGACGCTATTGCTACAATCCTCTTTTTCATGCCAGTAGAAGATGGAAAAACTTATGTAGAAACTTTAAAAAATGTAGAAGCTATTTGGTATCAAAATGATAATACAATAGAATATTCTAGTGGATTAAAATAAGTTTTCACAAAAAATACATAAATATTTAATAAAATAAAATACAAGGAAGTGATGAAATGAAGATTTTAGTAGTAGACGATGAAGAAATGATTAGAAATGTTATTGAAGAATATTTAAAAAATGAAGGATATTCTTATATAGAAGCAACCAATGGCTATGAAGCAATTGATAAAGTAAAATTTAATTCTGATATTGATTTAATTATCATGGATATTATGATGCCTAAATTAGATGGTTTTAGTGCATGTAAAGAAATCAAAAAAATAAAAGATATTCCTGTAATTGTCTTATCGGCAAGAGGCGAAGAATATGATAAATTATTAGGATTTGATGTAGGAATCGATGATTATGTCACAAAACCATTTAGTCCAAAAGAACTAATTGCTCGTATCAAAGCTGTTATGAAAAGAGTAAATGGTGAAGAAGAAAATCAATTTATTTATCAAGATCTTGTCATTGATTATAAAGCTCATACTGTAAAAATTAATAATGAGCCTTTGAAATTGACACCTAAAGAATATGACTTGTTAGTATATTTCGTAAATAATCAAAATATTGCATTATCAAGAGAACAACTCTTAAGTAATATTTGGGGGTATGATTTCTATGGTGACGATCGAACAATTGATACCCATATTAAAATGTTACGTAATAATTTAGGAAAATATAGAGACTTAATAGTTACTGTTAGAGCTGTAGGTTATAAATTTGAATTTTAAAAAAATAAGGCTAGGAACCTTAAGAAACAAAATATGGGTATATTTAATTATCTTTTCAGTGGCAATATTATCCTTTTTATGGTTTTTTCAAATTATCTTTTTAAACTCTTACTATGAATGGGTTAAAACAAATGAAATAGGGGAGATTGCTAATAAAATAGCAGATTCATATGAAACGGACGAATTTGAAGATACACTAACTTCTATTGCTTATAAAGAAAACGTTTGTATAGAACTAATTTATAATAATGATGAATTTTATTCTTCTAATACAGTTAATATCGGCTGTGTAGGCCAACAATCGAAAGATATTAATTATCTAAAATATAAAAAAGAAATTATTCAAAGCAATAAAGAAAAGAAAATTTATAAACTAATTAATTCTCGATTTAACAATAAAATTATTATGTATGGTTTAAAATTAGATGACAATTATTATGTGATTGTAAATGCTTCTCTAGAGCCTTTAAATTCTACGATTAATATTTTAGCTAGTCAAATGGTTTATGTAACAATTGTTGTATTTTTATTATCATTCTTAATATCTTATTATGTATCTAAAAAAATATCAAAACCAATCATTAATCTAAATGAAGTCGCAAAAAAAATGGCAAAAGGTGATCATAATATTAATTATGATACAACGACGGATATTGATGAGTTAAATTCTTTAGCGACTACATTAAATGCTGCTAATGAAGAATTATCAAAAACAGATGAATTAAGAAGAGAATTAATGGCTAATGTTTCCCATGATTTAAAAACACCACTTACCATGATTAAAGCATATGCTGAAATGGTTCGTGATTTAACTTATTCAGATGAAGAAAAAAGAAATAATAATTTAAATACAATTATTGAAGAAACAGATCGACTAAACTTATTAGTAAATGACATGTTAGAACTTTCTAAAATGCAATCAAATGTAATAGAATTAAAGCCTGAAATATTTGATTTAAATGAATTGATCAATACTGTAGTGGATAGATTCTCTTATTTAGAAGAAACAGAAGGTTATCATTTTGAATACAAAGGTGTTTCTAAAGCAATGGTAAAAGCAGATAAAAGAAAAATAGAGCAAGTTATTTATAACTTAATTGGAAATGCTACAAACTATGTAGGAAAAGATAAAAAAGTAATTGTATTATTAACAGAGCAAAAAGATCATTATCATATTGAAATCAGCGACCACGGACCTGGAATGGATGAGAAAGAATTAAAACTTATTTGGGATAAATATTATCGTATTGATAAAAAACATAAAAGAAATGTTGTAGGAACAGGTTTGGGACTTTCTATTGTAAAAAATATTTTTATTATGCATCAACTTTCTTATGGAGTTCATTCTAAAAAAGACTCAGGAACAACATTCTATTTTGAAATAAAAAAATGTGATTAATCACATTTTTTTAAAATATCTAACGTATGTGCAGCAGCACCTATCATATCTTGTCTTTCACACGTAGAAAGATGGTACTTTAAATAAATTTGAAATTCTTCTTCACTCATTTTATTTAAAATTTGTCGAATGTAATTGGAAGGGCCATCTGGTGTAATAATTTTAATTCGCTTTAAGTTGCTCAATTGATTGAATCGAGTAATATCATCTAATCTTACATAACTATATAAATCTGTTGCTTTTTCTAAGCAATGAAAGTCTTCGCTTAACATATGATGATCAATACATTCCAAAATATGATTTTCTTTAAAAGCATAAGTTAATACTGCATAATCATTCATACAATAAGCTACCATAATAATACCATTTCTTTTTACAATACGTTTTGCTTCATTTAAAGCTTTAATTTTATCTTCTTCATTACATAAATGATACATAGGACCTAATAGTAATACAAGATCAAATGATTCATCTTGAAAAACTGATAAATCAATAGCATTTCCTTGATAAGTTTTTACTAATTTACTATTTTTTTCAATCACTCTTAAATTATGTTTTACTAATTCAACAGCAGTAACATTATATCCTTCATTTGCTAAAGTAATAGAGTATCTTCCGCATCCGGCTCCAATTTCAATAATTTTTGGCGACTCAACATCTTTGATAAATTCATGAATATACCTTAAGGTTGTAATGAACTCAACTTGTCCATGTCTCGAATTTAATCTTTTATCTTCATTAAATTTATTATAGTATTCAATTAATTGTTTTTCATTCATATTAATCCCTCCCTAAAATAGTAACTTATTTTAAGAAAAAATACAAGACAAAGATAATTTATGATATAATGAAAAAGAGTGTGATAATATGACTTATGTATTATATGGAACAGAAGAATTTTTATTAAAAAGAGAAATTCAAAAAATAATTTTAAAAAATAAAATAGAGCAATATGATATTAATTACTATAATTTAGAGGAAGATGATTTAAAATCAATATTAGAGGATGCTTCAACCATTTCTTTATTTTCTAATCAGAGAATTATCATTATTGAAAATAGTTATATTTTCACTGGCGCCTCTAAAAAAACACAAGATACCAAATATTTAGAAAATTATTTAAAAGAAAAAAATCATAACAATATTATTATTTTTACAGTAATTTCTGACAAACTAGATAGTAGAAAAAAAATAGTTACTTTAGCAAGTGAATTAGGAACTGTTATGAAATTAGATACTAACAACCTAAATTCAATTGTTAAAGATTTATTTGAAAATTATCAAATCAATAATTCTGAAATTGATTTATTAATAGAACGAGTAGGGGACAATCTATCATTATTAGATCAAGAAATAGAGAAAATTAAAGTCTATAAAAATGATGATTTAGAAGTAACAAAGGAAGATATTTTAAATTTAACAACAAAAGTAATCGATACGAATATATTTCATTTAATTGATAATATTATTTCTAATCATAAACAACAAGCGATAGAAAGTTATCTAGAAATGATTAAATTAGGAGAAGAACCCATTAAAATTATTGTGATGTTGGCAAATCAATTTCGCTTAATGCTTCAAACAAAGCTTCTAAAAAAACAGGGAGTTTCTATTTATGAAATGATGAGTATTTTAGGTCAAAAAAAATTTCCTCTAGAAAAAGCCATAGAAAAAGGAAGAAATATTTCTGAAGAAAGTTTATTTGATTTTTTAAAACAATTAAGTGATTTAGATATGAATATTAAAACAGGTAAAATAGATAAAAACATTGGACTAGAAATATTTATTTTAACTTATGATGAAAAAAAGAAATAGTTGAATCTATTTCTTTTTTAAAATTCCATATTCATTAAATCATCATCATCGTCGTCAGCATAAGTGGCTACTAATTTTTTTTCTTCTTTTGGTTGTTCTGTTTGAACAGGTTCTTCGTGATGAGTTTCTTGAGGCATAGACCATTCATTTGCTAAATCATCCTTTTTTTCACTAAATGGATTTATATTAGTTTCATGAGTAACATTTTCTTGTCTTTCTGGCTGTCTTTGTGTAGATGTTGCTTGGTTAGATTCTTGTGATATCTTCGTAAATTTCAAAGCTGTTTGTAAATCAAATTTACTTTCTTTTGGATCATCATTATCTAATTCTATTAATTTTAATATTTCTTCAAATGTTGTATATCCTTCAACAACTTTTTCAAGACCATCTTGAAGTAGAGTAGTAACATCAGCACTATATACTAAGTGTCTTAATTGTTCTTTTGGAAGGCTACTACTAATAGCATCTTTTATTTCTTGATTTACTAAAAGTACTTCTTGAATAGCGATACGTCCTGAATAACCATTTCCACATTCTTCGCAACCTTCAGTAGTCCATATTTCATCAACATCTTTATTTAAAACTTTTTTAAATAATTGTTTTTCATAATCATTCGTTTTCTTTTTTGTACGACATTTTGTACAAAGACGACGTGCTAATTTTTGAGAAACAATACCAGTTAAAGCACTTGCTAATAAATATCTTTCAACATCCATATCTAATAAACGTTCAATTGTATTTAATGAGTTATTGGTGTGGATAGTAGATAAAACAATATGACCAGTAATAGAAGCTCTAACGGCTATTTTAGCAGTTTCTGTATCACGAATTTCTCCAATCATAATAACATTTGGATCTTGACGTAAAATAGAACGCAAGGCAGCAGCAAAGGTAAGACCAATTTCACTATTTGTTTGAACTTGGTTAACTCCTTCAATATTCATTTCAATTGGATCCTCAACTGTAATAATATTAGTATCTTCCTTATTTAATTTTTGTAAAATGGCATATACAGTAGTTGATTTACCAGAACCAGTAGCACCAGTTACTAAAATAATTCCATTTGGTAAATTAATCATTTTACTGATTTTTTCATAATTTTTTTCACTAAATCCTAAGCTTTCAAGCCCACTAGTACTCATAGAGTAGTCCAAAATACGAACAACAATCTTTTCACCATTAATGGTAGGTAAACAAGAAACACGAAGATCTAAGTTATAACCTTGTAAATCAGCTTTAATCGCACCATCTTGTGGAAGTCTAGATTCTGTAATATTCATACCTGCTAATATTTTGACACGAGTTACTAAATTCTTTTTAATAGAATTTGGTATTTCAGCATAATCACTAAGTGCGCCATCAATTCTAATTCGAATCATCATAAAATTTTCATGTGGATCGAAGTGAATATCGGAAGCACCTTTTTTGCTAGCATCTACTAAAATATCATTAACAATTTCAACAACAGGCATTTTGTCAAAATCATATTTCTTTAACATATTTTCATCCCCTTTTTAGTCCTTTTACACAAAAAGACTAGCATTTATTCTAGAACTATTATATAATAGTTTTATAACAAATACAATAAAAAGGAGTCAAGTTTATGAAAAAAAGTAATAAGGGGTTTGTATTACTTGAAACTTTAATTGTTTCTACTTTTATATTAGGAACATTAGTATTTTTATATGTAGAATTTTCTTCTGTTAAAAATGCTTATGATGTTAGTTTTCGATATAATACAGTAACTGGACTATATCATGCAAAAGAATTATCTGACTTTTTAAAGATAGATGGATATCAAAAAATAGAAACTCAATTAGCGAATAATGACTATGTTGACATTACAAATTGTATTTATTCAGGATCATTATGTAAAGCAATCACAAGAGAAATAGGTACTAAAAAAATACTATTTGCTGGAGAAAGCATTCAAACATTACAAAATAATTTAAATAGTAATAGTTATGATAAAACTATATTTGATCCAGAATTCAGAAAATTTATTCTAAACTTAACTCCAAATACTCCAGGAAGAAAGCGACTTATTATTGAATATAACGATTCAACGTTTACTTCTATTTCTGTAGGAACTGATCAAACAAATAATTCTTAACTTTTTAATATATAAGCGATGGTGATTTCATGAATAAGAAAGGATTTATACTACTAGAAACATTAGTAGTATCCACATTTATTTTAGGAATTCTAATTTTTCTTTTTATTCAACTTTCGACAATTAAAAGAGCTTACGATACAAGTTTTCGTTATAATACAATTACTGGATTGTATCATGCAAAAGAATTCTCTAAATTTTTACTAGAAAATGGTTATGATCAAGTAGATAATAAACTTGCTAATACTACAAGTGGCTATGTAGATATCACAAGTTGTCCAAATTTAGGTTTACTATGTGGTAAGATAGAAAAAGAAATCAATGCTAAAAGAATATTATATGTAAGCGAAAATATTAGTAGCTTACAAAATAATCTATCTACTTCACAATTTGATACAAATCTCTTCAATAGTGAACTTAAAAAATTTATTTTACAAATGAACTCTGTAGAACCAACAGGGAAGAATCGATTAATCATTGAATATAACGATAATACTTATGCAACAATTACATTAAGTGTAAGTCATAATGAATAGGAGGCTATAAAATGAAGAATAATAAAGGTTTTACATTAATCGAATTAGCCGTTTCTTTTTGCTTAGCAGCGACAATTTCTATTATGTTACTACAACTAGTTTTATCTTTAAAAGAAGTATATATTAGTGGAGACATTAAAACAACAATGTTAAATAAACAAGGAATTATGGTAAAAAAAATATATGATGATTTAAACGCTAAACAAATTAATAGTATTACTAGTTGTGGACTTTCTTGTTTAAACTTTAAATATAATGATGGCAGTGAGAGTAACTTACTAGTGGATCCAGGAAATAGAACTTTAACTTATAAAGATTATACTTTACAATTGGATAGTTCTAGTAAATTTGGAAAAGTAAGCTTTACCTATGAAGAGCCTGATTATACATCCCAAAGTATATCAGATGATTCTATTTTCAACATTAGCATTCCAATATACTCAAAATTATTAGATGATGATTTTGGAATTCATATTGTAAAAACATATAATCATAATCTTACAACAATTAATACAAATACAGAACTTGCCAATACGAAGGTTACAATTAGTGGGGTAGACACCTCTTTAGCATACGCTTTAGATACAGATGATAATTCTAAATTAGCAGGTATATTTGTTAAAATATTCCATCAAACAAACGGAACAAGCATCTCAGATTATAATACTTTCATAAAAAGTAAAAATTCTGATACGCTAAGTTCACTAACATCATTAGAAGCCTTCCGAACTACTTTGAATTTAAAAAAGGTAATAGAAAGTCAAATCAATATGATTAATAATGATAGTTCTTTAAATGATTCTCAAAAGAAGAAACAAATTAAAATGATGACTGAAAATTTTCAAAATGGTTACTTTTCACTTTTGTTAAATTATGGAAATGTTCAAAATAAAATTGATTTAAATAGTAATTATACATGGTGGTATCAAGCTAGTAACTTTGCTAAAAAAGAAAGTTTATCCGGCGTTGTATTAACTAGTGATAATAGTTATAATCCATATTTAATCCCTACAAAATATACAAATGCTTGTGTATTTGAAGGACTACAGTATAATGCTGACAAAAATAGTTGGGCTAGCGGTTGTGATGAAAATCATTATGCTATTGGTTTAAAAAGTGGTAATATTTTAGCTCCTCCAAGTGGTAATGTTGCTTCTGTTGAATTGTGGGCAGAAGCAAGAGAATACCTTTGTAATTATTCTTTAAGTAATGTCACATTAAACGGTTCTAGAATTAAAGACCAAAAATGGTATGATGGTTCAAATCTTTGTAGTTAAAGAGGAATTTCCTCTTTTTTATATGATAGAATATAGTAAAAAAACTAATATCCCTGAAATAGCTGCATGTAGTAATCTAGCAACAAAAAAAGGCATATAACGAATTTTAGTATCACTAATAATACTCATAATTTGAGCATGAACACTAATTCCACCAAAAGATAAAAACATAGTCATTAAAACTGCTTTCGTTCTTAAATCTGTATTTAATAAACTAGCGAACTTTAATCCTTGTGTCATTTCAAAAATGCCATTCATAATTGTTTGATTGATGCCTGATAAATTAAGTTTTTCAGCAAGTAATGTTGTCAAAATTAGAAAAAAAGTAATCGTTCCTAATACTAATAACAATGTATCAATCGCACTTGTAATAGAATCTTTTAAAGCACAACCAAAAGAAGACATATTTTTTTCTAAAGTAATATTTTTTTCTTCATAAGGAATTAAATTTCTTACTAAAATACCAATTATTAAATTACCAATATAATGACAAATTAAAATTAAAATTGCTATTTTCGTTTGCTTTAATAATAATCCAACTGTTCCTAAAATAAATAGTGGATTAGAAAAATGTGTAAACATTAATAATTTAGTAGCCTCATTCACACTTAACAAACCTTTTAAATATAAATCCCTAATATATTTAGAACTACTTGGAAATCCCGAAATAAGACTCATAATAAAGACATAAGCAGCTGCACCATTCATGTTAAATAGAAGTTTCATAATAGGGGAAAATAAAACAGAGCAAAACTCAACAAATCCATAATTAACTAATAAACCAGATAAAACTAAAAAAGGAAATAAAGATGGGAAAACATTTTCTTTAAAAATTTTTAAAGAGAATGCAACTGTTTCTATGACAGACTTAGAATTTAATAATACTTGAGATGTAATATATAAAATAATCAACATCATAAGAAAAGAAATTATTTTTTTCATAGAATCGCTCCCTAATATTCATAAAACTATATTATAATTGTATTATTTATAAAGGAGAAAATGATATGCAAAAAGAACTTTGGAAAAAAATTAAAAATATTTTAAAAAATAATAAATTGTCTATTTTACTTTTTTTATTATTGTTATTTCTGATTACTTTTGAATTTCCATATACAATTTCTAAAACTGGTGGAACCATTAATTTATCATCTAGAATTGAATCAGAAAATAAAGATATAGAATCTGGCAACTTTAATATGACATATGTATCAGAAGTACCAGCAACTCTTTTCAATCTTTTTATTGCCTCAATCAATCCTAATTGGGATATTGAAAAACAAATAGATAGTCAAGAGTCAGTAGAGGAACAGCAATTTCGAGGAAAAATATCTTTACAAGAGTCTATTCATAACGCCATAAAAATAGCTTATCAAACAGCGGGAATATCGATACAAGAAAAAGATAATAAACTATATATCACTTATATTTATCCTGAAGCAAAGACAAATTTAAAAGTAGGGGACCAAATTATAAAAATGAATGATATTGATATTCAAAGTAAAAATGATATTCAACAATTATTAAGTAATTTAGAAGTGAATTCCAAAATATCTTTAGAAATTATTCGTAATAAAAAAACATACCAGAAAGAAGCTACTATTCAAAATATTCAAGATAAAAAAATCATTGGTATTGTTGTTTCAGAAGTATCCGAATTAGTATTAGATCCTAATATAACAATTCAATTTAAAAAAACAGAATTTGGAGCTTCTGGTGGGCTAATGATGTCTTTAGCAATCTATGACAATATAACAGGTTTTGACCTATCAAAAGGGCGAAAAATAGCCGGTACAGGCACTATAGATAGTAATGGGATTGTAGGGCAAATAGATGGCATAAAATATAAACTAAGGGGCGCTGTTAAAGCTAAAATGGATATCTTTTTAGTTCCTGCTGGAGAAAATTATAATCAAGCAATAGAAGAGAAAAAAAAGAACAATTATAATATAGAAATTGTTCCAATCAAAAACTTAGAAGAAGCAATAACATATTTAAAAAAATGATGAAATTATCATCATTTTTATTTTGCCTCTTGAAAAATAGATTTATCAAATTGATGTTGTGCCTCATTCTTCTTTTTCAAATCATCTGTACTAATTAAAAAATAATTATAAGTTAAAATATTTTCGCCAGTATCCACAACAGGATCATCCCAAGTAAGATCCAAATGTTTCCATTGACCATCTATATAAACTACATTCCAAATATGATTTTCACTTGCTATTTTAAAATTAGGTAATCCAATTTTATCTAAAAATAAAGCCATAGCATCTGTATATCCACCACAAATAGCTTTTCCAATAAATAAAGGCCCATAAGCTGTATTGGAAGTGTGAATGCTGTCACTAACAACACCACTTTTTATTTCATTTGATCGTTCTTCATCATAGACAGTATGATTAATGATATAATCATGAGCTGCCTTTACTTTATCACTATCTGTCATACCATCTTGTATAATTTCATTATAAATTTCATCTACTTTTGCTTGAAGCTCAGCAATATCAGAAGATTGATAAATATGTTGTATTTCTATATTAACACGTCCAAAATTATTCATATTTACACGAATCTTATTATAACTATTATAAGTAGAAACAAAATTATTTACATAAGAAAGAGTATTTTGATTAGATGTGATTTCGTTTACATCATCTAGACAATCTTTATATGAATCAGGGCAATAAAAAGTTAATTCATCCCATCCACGATTTAAAGCAGTGTAAAAAATATTTAAAATATCTTGTTTACTTTCTGGTTTAAAATTATCCGTTTCCTTCACAAATTCCCATTGATTATTTTTTTCATATTGATTTGCTTCTTTCACTAAAACTTCATCTTGATAAATAACATGTATCATTAAAAATTGAACAATTTCTCGATAATAAATAGTAAGGAATCCAATTGTAAGTAATAGAGTTATGGTAGTTATTAGTTTCTTCATACGATCACCTATTTTAATTATAACATTAAGTATAAAAAAAAAGAAGTAAAAATTACTCCATATTATTAACTTTAATTGTTAATCTTGATTTGTTACGAGCTACGTAATTATCTTTTACAACACCAGCTGCTGCAGCTTTATCAAGTTTCTTAATAGCAATTGATAAACATTCTGTTGCTTTGTCCTTATCTTTTGCTAGAATAGCTCTTTCTGTATTTTTCATAGCAGTTTTTAAACTAGCTTTATATGTATTATTGTTATTAATTTTTCTTTTTTCAGAAGTTTTTACTGCTTTTTTAGCATTTTTCATATTTGGCATAATTTCACCTCCAAGTCATCAATCTTCTATATTTTAACAAATATTATGATAAAAAGCAAGGAAAATGTAAATAAAAATAGTAAGTCGGTTAAAATAATATTGGTGATATAGATGAAACATGAAATTGATTTAAGTAAATATTCTATTCGAACAGATTTAATTATTGAAAATCAGAGCCAATTCTCTGATCAAGAAAATTATCAGCACGATAATATTAAGGTTACTTCTGTTAAATTATCCAATGGAGAGGCAAGTAAAATTAATAAGAAAGCAGGTACTTATATTACAATCGAATTTGAAGATGTAACAGATCAAGAAAATCAAGAAAAGTTAATACAAATATTTACAACTTATTTAAAAAAACTATTACATTTATCCAATATTAAAGAGGAAGATTCTTGTTTAATTATCGGACTAGGAAACATAAAATCTACACCTGATTCTTTAGGTCCTTTAGCAGTTGAAAAAATATTGGTAACAAGGCACTTATTTTCATTAGGTGAAATAGGGGAAGGATACCGTTCTGTTTGTTCATTAGCTCCGGGAGTAACTGGTACAAACGGAATCGAAACGACAGATTTAATTACAAGCATTGTTTCAAAAATCAAACCAGATTTTGTAATTGTTATTGACGCTTTAGCAAGTTCTTCTGTTGAACGAGTTAATAAAACAATTCAAATGAGTAATACTGGAATCAATCCAGGCAGTGGAGTAGGAAATAGTAGAAAAGAAATCAGCAAAGAAACGATTGGTGTTCCTGTAATATCCTTAGGAATTCCTACAGTAGTAGATGCTGTTAGTGTAGTTAGTGATACTATCCGATATATGCAAAAACATTATGCCTTTCATAAAAAATTTATAGATAGTCCTATCAGTCGATTAATCCGTTCTGATAAAGTCAATTATTTAAAAAGTGATGTTGTGATTGAAGAAAATGATAAAAAAGATTTATTAGGAATTGTAGGTTGCTTAAATGAGCAAGAAATTCGCCAATTAATTTTTGAAGTATTAACACCAATTGGATACAATCTAATGGTAACTCCAAAAGAAATTGATTTTGTTATCAATAAATTAGCCCAGGTTTTATCATCAGGAATTAATTCATCACTACATAAAAAAACTATCAAAATGATAGATTAAAAATAAACTAAGCAAGATGAAATAAACATTGCAACCATGCAAATTAATAAAATAATCGCGATAAAACGTTGTGTATTAAAACTCTTTTTTTTCTTCATAAACTCACCTCAATGAATTTATTATAATATAATTTTGAAAAAAATGGAATATCTAACAGCCTTTTTAATATGATTAATTAGGTGATTAAAGTGATATTGGACAAACTAAAATATGGAGCAATTAATAATAAAAAAATCTTAATGTCTTTAGTTGTATTGTTAGTAATCGCAATTACAGCAGGATCTTTATTTTTAACCATTTTATCGAAAACAGATCAACAATTGGTAACTCAATATATGAATGATTTTATGACACAAATCATGAATCATAAAGTGGATTATATAAGTACATTAAAAAATAGTATTTGGAATAATGTTGGTTATGTTGTTTTCATCTGGTTATTAGGTATTTCAATAATCGGTTTACCAATTGTCTTATTTTTCTTTTTTTCAAAAATATTTGTACTTGGTTTTTCAATTGGCTCATTTGTATTAACATATCGTTTTAAAGGTTTATTGTGTGCTACTATATACATTATTCCTTTTTCAATTATCAATATAGGAGTATATATATTATTGGCGTTATATGCCATAAAAATGTCAAATAATCTAATATATTCAATATTTAAAAAGAAAGAAATTAACGTTAAAAAAATTATCAATCGTTATTTATTAATTTTATTAATCTCTATTGGAATGATGTTATTTTATTCTCTATATGAAACTTTTGTAATTCCCTTTTTGTTTGAAAAAATGAAGTTTTTAATAAAATAGGAGCGTTTTGTATTTTCCTATTTTTTTTTAAATGATATAATGATTTAGGTGAGAAAATGAAAACAGTAGTAGTTGGTATTAGTGGCGGTGTTGATAGTAGTGTTGCCGCTATTTTATTAAAAAATCAAGGATATCGTGTAATTGGATTATTTATGCGAAATTGGGATGCCAGTGTAAATAATGATATATTAGGGAATCCTACTTTAAACAATAATATTTGTCCTCAGGAACAAGATTATAATGATGCTCTTGCAGTATGTAAAAAAATAGAAATTCCATTACATCGAGTTGACTTTGTAAAAGAATACTGGGATTATGTATTTACTTACTTTTTAGATGAATTAAAAAAAGGAAGAACACCTAATCCTGATATTATGTGTAACAAATATATAAAATTTGATATGTTTGCTAAAAAGGCTCGTGAACTAGGTGCTGATTATATAGCTACCGGTCATTATGCTAGAATGCAAAATGGAAAATTATTAAGAGGAATCGACAACAATAAAGATCAAACTTATTTTCTATCACAATTATCGAAAGAACAATTAAAAGATGTCTTATTCCCAGTCGGCGATTTAGAAAAAAAACAAGTTCGTCAAATTGCTGAAGATTATGAATTAATTACTGCACATAAAAAAGATTCTACAGGAATTTGTTTTATTGGAGAGAGAAATTTTAAATCCTTTTTACAAAATTATTTACCAAATATTCCAGGTAAAATTATCAATATAGAAACCAAGGAAGAAATGGGAAATCATATTGGTCTAATGTATTATACAATCGGTCAACGTCGTGGTTTAAATATTGGTGGTACTAAAAATCGTTGTTATGTAGTTGGAAAAGATTTAAAGCAAAACATTCTATATGTTTGTGACGATGAAGAAGAGTCATATTTGTATAGTGATTCCTGTGTTTTAGAAATGGTAAATTGGATTGGAGACGAAAAAATCACAAAATGTAGTGCTAAATTCCGATATCGTCAACCAGATAATGAGGTCACATTAGATTTTTTAGAGAATGGTGAGATTATTGTAAGTTACGATAATGTAGCATCTGTAACACCTGGACAAGCATGTGTACTTTATAATGGAGAAGAATGTTTAGGTGGTGGAATTATTAAAGAAGTCAGAAGAAATGGAACTAAATTGTGGTATTTATAATTTACTTTTCCTTTACACTTGACAATTATAACGTAGATGATAAAATTAAAGTATGGAGGTTTAAAGATGGAACGACTTAACGAAATATTACATGAATTAGGAATTTCTAAAGTTAAATTAGCAAAATTTTTAGGTGTATCAAGACAAATGATTTACAATTATCTAGAATTAGATGATATTAATAAATGGCCTAAAGATAAAAAGGTTTTATTACTTAATTTACTTGGTGTTAAATCAGTAGAAGAAATAGATCAAATTAGAGTAGATACAGACTATATTATTAGTGTCGAATCTAGAATCAACAGTCTTTTTGAAAATGGAGGAAGTACTTCATCTGAAGCAATTGATAATCTTTCTAATTTGTCAGGAAAAACAAAAGAATTAATGGTTAATATTCTTTCTCTTGTAAAGGAAGATTTAGAAGATTCTAACAGTGATGGAGAAGGGGAAGTATTTAAAACATATGAATACTTATATAATTTTATTCAAACTATGAGATCTTCTAGAGAATTAAAATATATGTTAGCGTATACTGCAAAAGCTGCTGGTTTTATTAAACCAATGGAATTTGTTTTTGATGAAGAAGAACAATTTATTTTTGAAAGTATTATGTTCTCGGCTATGACATTATATAATAATGGGGGAGTTTCTAAAACAAAAATTGCTGAATCACATAGAAGATTTGCTGATCAAATTGAACATAAAATTGAAGAAAAAATGAGCCGTACTCTAGAATTAAATACAATTAAAGTACAAGCTTTAAAAGAATTAAATTATGATGGCATTAATGAACAAAATGCTGCTGAAGTATTTGCTAAAATAGCTGAAATTCAATCAAGAAAAATATCATAAAAGTACCTTTATAATAAGTGTACTTTTTTATATATACATCCCCTACTTTAAATTTTTATTTCTTAATAGAGAGAGTAGTAGTCATAAAATAAATTTAAATTGGTAAACTATATCTATCTATCTATCATTATTTTAGTAATTAAAAATTATTAAAAAATAAATAGCAATTATAGATATAGTATATATAGTAAAACATAGTGAACATAACGAATAATATTTTTACAGTAATGAATGATAATAATATAATAATATTTATATATATTAAAAAGATAAAAAATAGATGAATAACTAATCAATTTTAAATATATAATTAACTTCGTATAATGTATATTATGTTAACTAATAAATTTTATTTAAATAGATTTTTAATTATGCTTAATATATTATTACTTTGAAAGGATTCTGTTAATTTAATCCATCATAATCTAATTCTATTTTATTATGCAATGCTCTAATATAGCTATTAATATATTTAAAACAATAATAAAGAATTAAAATAATTAACAATATTATTAATGAAATAGTCAAAAAAATGACTAATTTAGTTCTTTCTTGAATTTGAAATAGAGCGATGATAGAAATAAAAAATGGTAGTATGAACATAACAATCGAGATTAATAATTGCTTTTTTTCTTTCTTTATTAAAATCTCTTCTTCACATATTTTTATTAAAATATTAATTTTTCTTTCAGAATAATAATCATATTTCTTTAATAATTTTTTTAAAAATTCATTTTCTTTTCCCCTACACTCCCCTCTTTTTTTATTTATAAAATTAATACAAAAAATAAAATAAGCAATTACTAAAAAACAAATTAAGCAAAAAAGTGTTATTGCATTTAATCGAAATACAATAGTAGCGAATGTAAATATTAATGCAGGAATGATACTAATTTTAACAAGAAATTTTAACATTTGATTATAAATATTTTGTTTTTGATATTCTTCAAAAAATTGATATTGTTTCATATAACTTATACACCTCTATGCTCAGTATATCAAAAAAAGCCAAAATTTTCCATTCAATTAAATACATATTTTATTATCGTTGGGTAACAATATTACTGGGTGATAAAAATGAAAAAAAATAGTAATAGACAATCTAATAATGTTAAAAATAGTTTGAATAAAAATTCTAAAGCAATAAATAATTGTAAAAGATCAAACGACATTAAAAATTCAAATCACAATGTAGGATTTGAAGAAGATTCTAAATCATTTTCATTAGATGAAAACGATGATCATTCATTTGAATTAAAATAGATTGTAAAGGATTTTACCCAAAATTAAAGAGACGAAGAGTCTCTTTTTTTTAGATTATTTTAATACTTAAAAACATGATAATAGAGCCTAATAAAAAGTATAAAATTCCCCTCTTCTGCCTTGCTTTCCAAACTTCTGGCAATAATTCATAAAAAGAAATTTGAATCATGATTCCGGCAATAATTGCTAACAAATATCCCATAAACTTGTAAGTAATATAGTCCTTTAAAAATATACAAGTAATAAGAGCTCCAAAAAATTCTGATAATCCTGCTATTGTTGTATATAATAAAGCTCTTTTTCTACTTTTTGTAGAATAGAAAATTGGTAGAGCTATTGTAATGCCTTCTGGAATATTATGAAGTGCTATAGCAATAGTAAGCGTAATTCCTAGCTTAATATCTGTATTACTAGCAATAAAAGTTGCCATTCCTTCCGGAATATTATGCATAATAATAGCAATTAAAGAAATGATTCCAATTTTATAGATTGGATTATTTTCTGGTATATAATAATCAATAAAAGAAGATATAAGAACACCAATAGCAAAACAAATTAAAACAAATAATAATGCCGGAAAGGGATAATAATAAGTTGATAAATAAGAGAATGACTCTGGAATCAAATCAATTAAAGATACCGTTATCATAACACCTGCAGCAAAAGCAAAAGAATTCAATAAAATACTTTTATCCTTCTTAAAAAAAATAAAAATGCTACCAATTATAGTAGATAACCCTGCTATAAGAGATAACGTCAAAGCCACTGTTGTATTCTCCATATTATCACCATTTAAGAATATGTTTGAATATTATTTTTTAGTATAAACTAAACAAACATCATTACCAATATTTTTACTTTTACTGTTTCCCAACATACATTCCATTTTTTGTTCAATAGAAGGGAAACTTAAATACTCAATATCAGTTTTAGGAAAAACAGTTTGAACATCAGAAATATACTGACTATTTCTATTATTCATTTCGAAATGAAAAGCATATAAATATCCGATTACAATCTTACCATTTGGCTGTAAATAAGAGCTTAGTTGTTCTATTGTTTGCCTATATGCTTTTAATTTATCTTGTTGAGATGAATAATCAGGATACATAACACTTGTATATTGCATAATATTAGATAAATATATAAAATCATATTTTTGCTTTAATTTTAAATTTAAATCTAAAATATCACTATGAATAAAATTTAATAAATCTTCCTCTTCTTTATCTTTTAAATTTAAAATTAAATGTTCATAATTTCCATTTTGTAAATAAGGCATAAAATGAGGTAACATATTTTCCTTGACCTGATAGTTAAAGAGTTTTCCTCCTATTCTAACATGCAATGGATCAAATTCATTTAATAGTTCTCCCCAAAATTGAAAACTAGAACTAGAAAGCAAATTTAAAGATTTTTTCAATTCTAAAAATTGAAGCCTTGAAAAACTATTTTCTTTCTCGAAAAATGGATACTCACTTTCACAACTAAAAAAATCTAAAAATTTTGAATTGCTGAATTCAGAAAGAATAGCTGCTATTTTTAAATATCCATAATATTCAGTTAAAGGATTACAATCAAAAGTGGTAACTGTTTTAGCACCCCTTGAGTATAATTCCAAAGCCTGATCACAACTTCCCATAATTGATAAACAATTTTTATTTTTTATATCAAAAAAATCAAAACAATCCGCTAGGTTTTCATTTGAAAAAGGATAAATTCGATCAAACGATCCATAGTTTGATTTTAAAAAGCTTATATCTTGAATCATTTTTTTTGCTAGTTTTAAATGTTGCTTTAATGTAGAGTCCATAATCTTCATCTCACTTTCAGAAATATTATTATATCATAAAACATAAAAAAGCCATAATTGTGGCTTATATAAGTTTATCTAAAACACTTTCTCCATTTGGTGCTTGTACAGAAAAATTATCAGCAATAGTTGCTCCAATATCAGAGAATGTTTTTAAAATTGGTAATCGACTTGGATTATTTAATTTTTTAGAATAGAATATAACTGGCGTATTTTCTCTTGTATGATCAGTGCCTCTAAATGTTGGATCATTACCATGATCAGCAGTAATCATTAATAAATCATCCTCTTTTAACAAAGAAATAATTTCAAGTAAATGATCATCAAATTCTTTTAAAGCTTTTGCATATCCTTCAACATCTCTTCTATGTCCATATTTAGAATCATAATCATTTAAGTTGGCAAAACAAAGTCCATTAAAATCTCTTTGAATAGTTTCTTTTATTTGATTAATACCATCTAAATTGTCTTTCGTTTTCGTACTTTCTGTAATGCCACAATTGTTAAATATATCACTAATTTTTCCGATAGCAATAACAGAATATTGATTTTGCTTTAAATAATCCAAAACTGTTTCATGAGCAGGATTTAAAGCATAGTCATGACGATTTGGTGTTCTTGTAAAATTACCTGGTTCTCCTATATAAGGACGAGCAATAATTCTACCTACTTTCCATTCTTCTTTCATAGTTATTTTTCTAACTTTTTCACAAATACTATAAAGTTCATCTAATGGAATAATATCTTCATGAGCAGCAATTTGTAATACAGAATCGGCTGATGTATAAACTATTAAAGCTCCAGTTTTTATTTGTTCTTCTCCTAATTCTTTAATAATCTCTGTTCCAGAAGCAGCCTTATTTCCAATTACCTTACGGCCACTTATTTGTTCAATTTCACGAATTAATTCATCAGGAAATCCTGTTTCTAAAAAGGTTTTAAATGGTTTTTCTGTAACAACACCCATCATTTCCAAATGCCCCGTTAAAGTATCTTTTCCGTTACTAATTTCTTCTGCTTTTGTATAATAAGAAATAGTAGGTTCATTTGAATGATTTAAAATATTAAAATAGCCTAGTTTTTCAAAATTTGGTAATTCTACATGAGTTTTCTCTACAGTATGGCCAAATGTATTAGTACCTTCATCATGGAATTTATCAGCATCCTTAGCTGCTCCTATTCCTACTGAATCTAAAACAATTAAAAATACTCTTTTAAACATATTAATTCCTCCTTTAGTGATGTGGATGACATTCATAATTTTCCTTCTTAAATTGATTAGAAACATGTGTATATATTTGCGTAGTAGATATACTACTATGCCCTAATAATTCTTGAATGCTTCTTAAATCTGCTCCATTTTCTAATAAGTGTGTCGCAAATGAATGTCTTAAAGTATGAGGCGAGAAATGCGTTCGAATGCCTTTTTTTAAAGCAATTTGCTGAATAATTTTAAACATTGCTTGTCTAGAAATTTTCTTACCTAAATTATTTAAAAATAAATCGTTAGTAATTTGTTTCTTCATTAATTGTGGACGATACTCATTCATATAAATTGTTAAATATTTTGTTGCATAATCGTCAATTGGAACAATTCTTTCTTTGCCACCTTTTCCAATAATTCTAACAATATTTTCTGAAAGTTGAACATCGTAGACTGTTAAATTGACAAGCTCACTAACTCTCAATCCTGAAGAATATAAAAGTTCTAACATTGCCTTATTTCGATAATCGTATTTTGTAACCAATTCAATATCCAATAAGGATTCAATTTCTTTGTGAGATAATACTGTTGGTAATGTTTTTTTTAATTTTGGTAATTCAATATACTCTACAGGATTTTTAGAAAGGTATTGATTCTTTAATAAAAACTGATAAAAATTATTTAAAACCGTTAATAAATGTGCGATAGTTCTACTATTTTTATCTTGTCTTTCTTGATTTAAAAAAATTTGAACATCTTTTTCTTGTACTTTTAAAACACTTTTCTCCTTTAAAAAATTTAAATAAATTTTTAAATCATTATGATAAGAAAGTATTGTATTATTAGAATATTTCTTATCAATATTTAAATACTCTAGATATTCGTTTAAATATTCTAAATTATGTATCATCATCTCACTACCATCCAGTAATATTATACCATCTTTTAAAAGATATTTTCTATTTTTTTAGTTTTACTTTACAGTTCTTAGTGATAATATGTTACAATTAAATCGGTGATGAAAATGCGTGAACCTTTAGCAATTAAAATGAGACCAAAAAAAATAGAAGATATTATTGGGCAGAGTCATTTATTAAAAGAAGGGCAAGTGCTTTATAACTTAATTCATAATGATTTTTTAGTATCTATGATTTTATATGGAAAACCAGGTATTGGTAAAACAAGTATTGCTACAGCAATGGTAGAGTCTTTACATTTAAAATATCGTTTATTAAATGCTGTCATCAATAATAAGAAAGATTTTGATGTCGTTGTAGAAGAAGCAAAGTTATTTGGTGGTTTAGTCGTTATTATGGACGAAATTCATCGATTAAATAAAGATAAACAAGATCTATTACTTCCTTACTTAGAAAGTGGATTAATTACTTTAATAGGCCTTACTACATCTAATCCATATCATAAAATTAATCCAGCTATTAGAAGTCGTTGTCAAATTTTTGAATTGAAGGGATTAACAGAAGAAGAAGTTATATTAGGATTACAAAAAGCATGTTCTGCAGAGTATTTACCAAACATAAAAATAGATCAAGATAGTTTAATACATATTGCTAGACTTTCTAATGGAGACTTAAGATATGCTTATAATTTATTAGAAATAGCCTATTATGCTTCTAATCAGTATACAATAGATATGGAATTATTAAAAAAAATAAATAGTAAACCTGCATTTATACATGATAAAAATGAAGATGGTCATTACGATGTTATTAGTGCTTTTCAAAAGTCAATTCGTGGCAGTGATGTAAATGCTTCACTGCATTATTTAGCACGTTTAATAGAAGCAGAAGATTTAGATATACTATATCGTCGAATGACTGTAATTGCTTATGAGGATATTGGGCTAGCAAACCCTATGATTGGTCCTAAAGTAGAAGCTGCAATAGCAGCTTCTGAGAGATTAGGATTACCAGAAGGAAGAATTCCCTTAGGTGACATTGTAATTGAAATGGCACTATCTCCTAAATCAAATAGTGGGCATTTAGCTTTAGATGCTGCTTTAAATGATATTAAAATTGGAAATGTAGGAAGTGTCCCAGATCATATCAAAACTCATTCTCTTGATTATAAATACCCTCATAACTATCCTAATAGTTGGGTAAAACAACAATATTTACCTGATAAATTATTAGGGAGGGAATATTATCATCCAAAAGTAACAAGCAAATATGAACAATCTCTAAAAAATGTATATGAAAAAATCAAAAAAAGCAACTAAGTTGCTTTTTATTGTGAAATATATTTAGAAGCATTATTAATAACGACTTTTGCATTATCATAATCTAACATTTTTGTTGTTTCACCATCTACTACAGTAGATACATATAATTGTTGACTAGCAGTCGTATCAACATTTTGGAAACTGAAAGTTTGAACATCAACAGGTTTTGAATCTTTATAGAATACTACAGCTGCTGTTACATCATCTAATTTTTGTCCTGAAGTATTATTGATTGTTAAATTTAACTCTCCTTCATTTTCAGATTTTTCTACAGCGCCACTAACTTTATCTGTATAAACATCTTCAAACTTTGTTGAATAAGCAGTTTTATTTAAAGCAAACTCAATTTTAGCAGGTAATGTTGTGTTTCCTTTTTCATCCATTTGTCCTAAGCTTAATTTAGCATAATTTGTAGTTCCAGCTACAATATTTCTAACATATTGTTTTTCTGTTTTCATTAAGTTACCATTATTATCATAAAAAGCTACATCAATATTAACATAATCAACAATATCTTTTCCTTTATTTGTAATTTCAAAAATTACTTCATTATTTTTCGTAAAATAAGTTTTTGCTTCCAAATCATCTGTTTTGTTTTCTACAATTTTAACATCTGACGCTGTTTTTGAAGATTCTTTTTTTGATCCAAAACAACCAGTAAATAAAACTATAGCACACAAACTAAAAACTAATAAATTTTTTTTCATATAATCCTCCCTATCATAACTAATACTAGTTTACAATACGTAATTTAAAAAGTCAACTTACATTGTAAAAAAATTAATAATTTGGTCAAATTGAATTTGTGTTAAATACAAGATAATAGCACTAACACTTAAGAATGGTCCAAAAGGAATAATATCTGTCTTATTTTTATATAAAATAATTAATGATATTGGAAGTCCTATAAAGGAAGCTAAAAAAATTGTAATGATAGACATTTTCCATCCTAAGACGAATCCTAACAATACCATTAATTTTAAATCTCCTCCACCCATGGACTCTTTTCTAAATAAATAATCTCCTATCTTTTTAAGTGCTAACATAATTAAAAAAGAAACAATACCATCAAAAATGTGAGAAGTCATTGATATAAAATTGCCCTCTTTAATCCATAGTTCTATCAAGATTAAAATTCCTGAAGAAATCAAAACTTCATCTGGAATAATCATTGTTTGGTAATCACTAATAATAATGATTAAAAGCATTGATATAAATGTAATAGAAATCCAAAAATCTATACTAAATCCAAAAATATAATAGGAAAGAGAAAATAAAAATCCGGTTAAAAATTCAAATATTGGATAAAAACTTGAAATTTTTTGGCCACAATTTTTACATTTTCCCCCTAAAAAAATCCAAGAAAAAATAGGAACTAACTCACTAGCTCCTAATTTATGATTACATTTAGTGCAATGAGAAGATGGTTTTATTAATGATTCTCCTTTTGGTATTCGGTAACCTACAACATTATAGAATGACCCCAATACAGCTCCAAAAATAAATGTTACAATCGAATAATAAATATCCATAAATCTCACTCCACTTCATTACATACTTTGAACGGCACTATACATACTAAACATTGGAATAATAATAGCCAAAATTAATGTACCAACAATTACGGTTAAGAAAATTGTAATAGCTGGCTCTACAAAAGTTTTAATTCTTGTAACAGATTCGGCATGTAATTGTTGATAATAATCTGCTACTTTTTGCATCATTTCAGGCAATTCACCAGTTTTTTCTCCTGTAACAAGCATTTCGTATGCTGGAACAGGAAAGGCCCAATTGTCTTTGAATGCTTCTGATATTTTATCTCCCTTTGCTAAATTGGTAATCGTATCCAAAATAATCATTTTATAAATTTCATTTTTTGTAATACGGTTTAATACTTCCATACTATCTGTAATAAAAACGTTGTGAGCTAAAAGAGAAGCAAAAGTCTTCGTAAACATAGCCACTTCATTATAAATAATAGTAGTTCCTATAAAAGGCGTTTTCATAATAACCCATTGGCAAATAGTTCGGAATCCTTTTATTGTCTTATACAAATAAACAAATAAAACAATAAAAATCACTAAACCAATTAGAATGTATACAATATATTTTCTCAAGAAATCACTAATAGCTAATACTATCAAAGTAAATTTTGGAATTGCCGATGGATCCATAGAATTATAAATTTCTACGAATTGTGGAATAACATACATCATAATAAATACAGCTACTCCAATAGAAGCAATCATAACAATAGAAGGATACATCATCGCAGTAACCATCTGTCTTTTAATTTTTAATGAATCAGAATAGTATTGAGCTTGATCATCTAATACTTCTGGTAATTCTCCAGTCATTTCGGCAGTTTTAACCATATTAATTAACAATTTAGGAAAGGCTACATTTTGTTTTAGTAAAGCTTCACTAAAATTTTCACCCATCGTCAAATCGTAAATAATTGCTTTTAAAATCTTTTTATATCCTTTATTTTTATATTGTTTTTCTAGTATTTTTAAAGCCTCAACTAGAGGAATACCTGCTTTAATATATGTAGAAAGTTGAGTTAAGAAGAAAGGTAAATCTTTTGTTTTAAATCGAATATTGTTTGTATTAGCATTTTTATGGAACATTTGAATCCACTTATTCGTTCTAATGCTATATACCTCGTAACCTTCACTAAGTAAAAATGAATGAACTTCAACTTTAGAGAATGCTTCAAAATAATCTTTTACAATTTTTCCTTCCGGATTTTTAGCAACATATTCATATAAAACCTTTACATCACTTTTTTCAGCATCTTCACCTTCAAAGTTAATTAATAAAGCTTCTCTTTTCATCATGTCTTTATTTCTACTATGTTTTACAAACTCATTATTATTAATTTTTTGTTTAATCTTAGATGGAATACGTCCAATTGTAGCAAATAATTCCTTAATTTTTTCACCAAGGCCTGGTGCTTTAACTTTTACTTTGCTATTACCATATATTTCATCAGCTTGCTTAGAAACAATCACATCATCCTGATTAGTATTTTCAACATTCGTTTCATTCTTTTTATTTTTATTTTTTAATAAATAATCTGCCTTAATCTTTTTTATCGTTTTTTTCTTAAAATTTCTTAATCGTTCAAATTCTTTTAAATCAAATTCTTCTGAAGAATTTGATACTTTTTTTGATACTGAATGAGGAATCAATTTACTTATTCCTTTTACAATACTTTTAGGTATTTGATAGAAACGCCAACAAATATAAAGAATTGAATTTAAAATAAATTTTAATGTAACTTTTACTCCCCTATAAAAATATTTGCAAATTAATACTGGTATTTTAAGAATTCCAAAAACTATTTTATATACGGCTATAAACGGCATTAGCAAAAATGATTTTCGCATATAAAAGCACCTTCCAATCTCTTCCTACTCTCTTATCATAATAAAATTATATCACAATAAAAAAAAATGTAAAACATTTTTTTATTTTTCATATAATAATTTAGAAAGGAGTATAAATATGAATTACTATAATCCTTATTTTTACAGTTATCCCTACGCCCCTATAGGCACAGAAATCGCAAAAACAGGAATGTTCAGCAGATTATTTGGAGGAATTAATATGTCATCAATATTATCAGGAACTCAAAAAACATTAAATATTGTTAACCAAACAATTCCTTTAATTAAACAAGCATCTCCTATTATTAAAAATGCAAAAACAATGTTTAAAGTAATGAATGAATTTAAAAAAGTTGATACTCCGTCTAATAATTCTCAGATAAATGAAAATGATTATAAAGAACAATCAGATACAAAAAACTATGAAAACATACAAGAATCAACTAATACAAATCAAGTTGGACCCACTTTTTTCGCTTAAAAGCTATTTCTTAATAGCTTTTTTATTGTTCTATTTTCCAATTTATATTGAAGTTTCTTTTTCCAATGTCGAGTTGGTAGTTTTTTTTCTATCTTTTTATTTTCTTGGTAACGCTCTTGAAAATAAAGAATTGTTTCTTTATCTTTTTTTTGCATTAATTTAGGCCCCAAAAGCAATTCAAAGTAGGAATAATTCTGAATGCCTTTTATAAATTTGATAGCAATATAGCGAATTCCTTTATCATAAAAAGTAATTTCTTCTTCTATTTGATACCCAATAGAGGTCATAAATTTCCTCAACAAATAATAATCATTATTTGTTTGAATAATAAAACTCGATAACTGATTTAAATCCTGATTTTGTAAAATTTGAATAATTGTATTTGTTCCCATTCCAGCAATAATACCAGTTGTATTCTCTAATAATGGAATATTTTTTAAACCATCGCTCACATAAACAGGTATCTCAAGATTATATTTTTTTATATTTTCTTTTGCATGTTGAATAGCTTTTTCATTAATATCTGTAGCAATACAAGAGTTATGATTATAAAGAGTTAAATAAATATCCAATAAGGCATGATCACAACCAATGTCAACAATGTTTTTATTAGGTTCTACCAAAGAAGCTAAAATCCTAATTCTTTTACTAAATGCCATTATTCTCCCATATAATCTTTCAATTTTCTAGAACGAGATGGATGTCTTAATTTTCTCAAAGCTTTAGCTTCAATTTGACGAATTCTCTCTCTTGTTACACCAAACATTTGTCCAACTTCTTCTAATGTTCTAGATTTTCCATCTTCTAACCCAAAACGCAAACGAATTACTTTTTCTTCTCTTTCTGTTAAAGTTAAAAGTACTTCAGCAATTTCATCTTTTAGCATCTCGTTAGTAGCATATTCTTCGGGACTTACATTACGTTCATCTTTAATAAAATCACCCAAATGAGAATCATCTTCTTCTCCTATAGGAGTTTCTAAGCTAACTGGTTCTTGACTAATTTTATATATATCTCTAATTTTATCTACACTAATATTCATTTTAGCAGCAAGTTCATCTTCAGAAGGTTCACGATTTAACTCTAATGTTAATTGTCTTTGAATACGAGCAAGTTTATTAATTGTTTCAACCATATGAACAGGGACACGAATTGTTCTTGCTTGATCGGCTATAGCTCTAGTAATAGCTTGGCGAATCCACCAAGTTGCATAAGTAGAAAATTTATATCCTTTTGTAACATCAAATTTGTCTACTGCTTTCATAAGTCCAATATTTCCTTCTTGAATTAAATCAAGAAAAAGCATTCCACGGCCAACATATCTTTTCGCAATACTTACAACTAATCTTAAATTTGCTTCTGCTAAAGTATTCTTAGCAGTCTCATCGCCAGCTGCAATACGATCAGCTAACTCTAGTTCTTCAGACATTGATAATAATTTAATTTGTCCTATCTCTTTTAAATACATTCTGACAGGATCATTAATTGTTAAGTCTTTTGCTAAAGTATTATCATCCAATAATATTTTTTCTGGGTCAGTAGAATCATCGTCATCATCCTCTGATATAATTTCAATATTGTTTTCACGTAATGCATTATATAACTCATCTAAGGAATCTGCATCTAACTCTAATCCTTTTAAAGAATTTGCTAATTCTTCATAACTAATATTTCCTTTTTCTTTTCCTTTTTTTATTAATTCTTCTTTACGTTGTTCAAATGTTTTAATTTCATTTATCATTGTTTTCATCTCCATCACATTCTATTTTTCTTCTTTCAAAGATTTGTTTTAATATTTCATTCTTTTTATTTCTATCTGTTTCTGTTTTTAAAGCATCTTGTAAACGTTTTATATCCATATTGATATCATGTTCTTTTATCACATGAATATAATCTTTTATTTCTTGAATTGTATATTCATCTTTTAAATCTAATTGTATAACGCTTTGAATGATGTCTAATATTTCTTTATCAGAACTATAATAAGTTAATAAATTAGAGGTCTTTATCTCTTTATTTTCTTTCATATAGGCTACCAAATTTCTAGCCAAAAGACGATAATTTTGATTTAAAAACCTAGGCTTTTCTTCATTATAAAGCGTAATTACATCACGATTATTCAACATATAATAAATCAATGAATTTTCAGCTTGAATATATTTGTTTTGTCTTTTTGGAATTTTTTTATCCAAAATAACCAATTGTTGTTTTCCATCATCCATACGTTTTTTTAAAAATTCAATAGATAAATGGGATTCATCACTTAATTTTTTTAAAGTTAATTCTTTATAGATATCGTCATCAATTTTTCTTAAATCTTCTAATATCTCATTCACATATTTGGATAAATCTAAATTGTTATTTAAATTCTTTTTCTTTCGATGGTAGCTTAATTTATAATCCATCACATTCATAGGATTATTAATCTTTTCTAACATTTTATTTTTCCCATATTTTAATACATAGTCATCAGGATCCAAGTTATCTTCTAATCGTACAATTTTAGGAATCACACCAATTTCATTTAGTTCTTCAATACAACTATTCGTTGCTTCATCTCCAGCGCTATCTCCATCAAACATTAAAGTAACTTGTTTAGCCATTCTTTTAATCAACAAAGCTTGTTTTTTGGTAACTGCAGTTCCTAATGTTGCGACTACATTCTTAACTCCTATTGTATATAATCGAATTAAAGCAAAAAAACCTTCTACAATAATAATATTTTCTTGATCCCTAGCTGGTTCTTTTGCTCGATGATAATTATATAACAACTCTCCTTTTTTAAATATTTCAGTCTCTTTTGTATTAAAATATTTACTGGTTTTCTCACCATTATAAATTCTGCCACTATATCCTACTATTTTCCCTGTCAAATCATATAAAGGAAACATAATTCGATTAATATAAACATCTTTATATCCTTTATCACCTTTTGCTATCAATCCCGTCCGTTCTAAATCTTTTAATTGAAAGTTCTTTTTCAGCAATAAGTTTGTCAAAGAATCATAACTATTCAAAGATAATCCTAATTCAAAATCTTTAATAATACTAGAATCAAAATGTCGTTTCATTATAAATTCTCTGGCATTTTGTCCTATTGCAGTATTAATGTTATTACTATAAAATTTTTGTGCTATATTGAAAATATCATATAAAACAAAATTTTGATCTAATTTATTCAATTTAGGCATATCTAAGTTCAAAGAAATACCAGCTTTATCAGCAACAATTTTTACAGCTTCAATAAAGCCAATATTTTCATAATCCATGATAAATTTAAAAACATTACCACTTGCTCGACACGAAAAACATTTGTAAATTTGCTTTTCTCTAGATACACTCATACTTGGAGAATGATCTGGATGAAAAGGACAAACACCAAAAAAATTTTTACCTTTTAATGTCAAGGGAACATAACTAGATACAATATCTACAATATCTACACTATTTTGAATTTGTAAAATTTGTTCTTGTGATAACAATGTTTCCTTCATAATATCAAGCCTCTAATATTAATATACGACAAAACTTGTCCATTTCCTTTTTTTATTTCGTTTTTTTCATAAATTTTGTTTATTTTAACATATTATTAGTAGGTGATGATATGAAAAAAGTTAAAATTGTTTCCATAATTGGTGTTTTTCTAATTTCATTCCTTTGTCATTTTTTATATGATATATTTCCAAATTACATTTTTAGTATCTTTTTTCCAGTCAATGAAAGTATCTGGGAACATATGAAAATTATTGTAAGTTCTATATTATTTTACAGTCCAATTGAATATTTTATATGGAAGAAAAAGAAAATAGAGGTAAATAACTTTTTACTTTCTAATATCATGATGGGAATTTGTGCAATTATTATTTACTTGATAATTTTCCTTCCTATTTATAATATGATTGGAGAAAATATGATTATTAATATTTCTCTATTATTACTAGTCTATATAATAGTAGAAATCATAGGATATTATTTATTAAAGGCTCCTAAAATACCTTTTCAAAAAGCGATAGCTATTATCATAATTACTTTGACATTTCTTATTTTTTGGTATTTGACATATTTTCCAATTAAAAATAAATTATTTATTGATATTACTAAAAATCAGTATGGAATTATAAAAAAAGAGCCTTAAAGGTTCTTTTTCTTTGAGAATATTCTCATCTATATAAAACGCTAAAAGCATTAGCGTACTATCAATAATTTTTAAAAATAACATCTACTCTTAATATATCCACTATTCACAAATTATATTCATTTAATAATTGATTTTTAAATTCATTTTTATCATAAATAATATATTCTTTAAAAATTTTTTTGTATAGACATTTCTTATGAATGACAAGTTTTTATTTGATATTCTTTTTTATTTAGTTTAATCTCGATTGCTCCATCTTGATCCGTTCGGTATATCTTAGTACTATCTAAATTTTTTAACACTATTTCTTTAGGATGTCCATACCGATTATTTTTTCCTACACTAATTAGGGAATATTTGGGTTGAATACTATCAATAAAGCCTTTATTTGAAGACGTGTCTGATCCATGATGTCCTACTTTGAGAAAATCGATATTGCTTAAAGTATATTTTTCTAATATATCTGTTTCTTTATCTACTCCTGCATCTCCCATGAATAAAAATTTATAATTGTTATAATTAAAATAAATTACATTTGAATTATCATTTTCATTATCATATTCTTTTGTATATAGAAACTGTAATTGCGATTTATCTATATCTAATTCCTTTATACAGGAATAGTACGAAATAGTTTTTTTATCTAAAGTATCAATTAATTTTTGCTCTAATTCATTATATGACCCACAATTCAAAATCACATTTTCTATTTTAAAATTCTCTACTAAATGAATGGCATCACCCATATGATCATAGTCACCATGTGTGATAATTAGATAATTTAATTTATGAACTCCTATACTTTTTAAATATGGAATTGTAATACTATTAACAATACTATATTTGTGCTTTTTTATTTTCCATTTTTCTTTTGAATAAGTTGGAATCCCCCCTGTATCAATTAATATATTGCCTTTATTATGTGCAAACTGAATTAAAATTGAATCTCCTTGCCCTACATCTAGCATTGTTACTCTAGTATATGGATTCAATAGGTTCCAACAGTGATGAATTATCAAAATAACCATTAGAAAGAAAAATAATAATTTGTTTTTAAAAGAAATCATCATAAAAATTAGAAGTTCATATATAATCAAAATAATAATAGGAACTGTTTGAAAAGAAAAAGTAAATAGATTGATCTCAGAACATAGTAAAGATAAATTTTCTAATAAATTAATTAAAAAATTATCAATAGGAATTAAAAAAGGAATAACAAGACTCAGTACACTAATCGGAAATATTACTAAGGAAACAATAGGAACAAATAACAAATTGAAAATTGGTGATAAAAAATTAATTTGATTGGCTACATAAATCGTAATAGGCAATCCGATTAAAAAAGATATAGTTGATGTTTTTATCAAACTTTTAAAATAATTTTCTTCCCTTAACAATTCCTTAAAATAAATTAATCCAATACTTATTGTAAAACTATATAAAAACCCTACATCATAGATATAGTATGGATTTATATTCAGCAATAGTAATAAAATGAATACTGCTAAAATAACATTTGAAATAGAGAACGAAAATATTTTTTTGATGGAAAAAATGAAATAAAATAACACTGCTCTTAATACAGATATTGTATAGTTTGTTAAAAACAAATAAAACCATAAAGTAAAAATAATAATCATAAAAACAATACTCTCGTTTTTAAAAATTCTTTGAAAAAGTTTTGTTAAAACAAAAGTCAAAATAACAATATGCATACCAGAAATAGCAAATAAATGACTAATTCCATTATATTGATAAGATTTTTTTATTTCTTCATCTAAAGTATTTTGTCCTAAAATAAACAGTTTTAAATACTCTGAGTTAGATCTTTTTTCTATCGTTTCTAATAGATGATTTTTTATCAAATATAATAAATTTTTTCTAGGATAATATTTTAATTTATTGGCTTTGAATTTCCAATATATTTTCTTACTCATTAAGTATTTTCGATAATTAGATAAATAAAAATTACGATTATCATCTGGTTTCATTAAAGTGCCTTGGCATAAAATTTCAAAACCTAAATTTAAATTTTTTTGATAATATTTTTTTTCTGTTTCTGAATTAAAATAATAAGTTACTATTATTTTTTCTTTTGCTTTTATTTGCATAGTAAGTTGATTTCCATCAATTTTATAATCAGTAATGATTCCATAAATTTCCGTTTCATTAGAATAATTACTAGAAACAGAAATCATAGGAATACGAATTAATAAAATACTAAATAGTAATACTATCTTTAATTTTTTCAAAAACGGATTCTCCTATTCCTTTGACTTTTTTAATGTCATCAATAGTTTGAAATTTTCCATTTTGATTACGATATTCAATAATATCATTTGCCTTAGATTTACCGATTCCAGGCAATGTTGTTAATTGCTCTATAGATGCATCATTAATAGAAATTAAAGAATTTGTAGTATTATCTGTCTGTTGTTGTGTTTCTTCTGATTTATTAATACAAGCATCATTAATCGTATCAGGACATTTTTCAACTTCTACATAAACATACTCTATTTTTTTATTATCATTTTTATATTGTTCTATTTGATCATTCGTATAAATAATAATAATCATTTCATCTTTTAATTTTTGAGATAAATTAATTAAAGATGTGTTAGAATTTTCTAACAATCCTCCTGCCATATTAATTGCATCAATAACTCTAGAACCTTCAGGCATTTCATACACACCCGGATTTTGAATATTACCTTTTATATCAATTTTAACATTATTAACTACTTCCTCTTTTGGTTGAACCTCTAATTGTTCTAATTTAACGTTTGCTGTTTGAACTTCTGCTTTTGGTCTTAATAATAAAATAAAGGCAATTATTATGATTCCTAAAATAGCAATTCCATACAAGTAATATTTTTTTAAATATTCTTTTATTCTCATTTTTCATCTCCTTTCTACTATTATTATTCGATAAAACTTAGTGATTTCCTTTTTATAAAGCATAAAAAAATAATATTTTACAAAAAAATTTTATTTTAATCGATAATTTGCCAAATCAAATGTAGCATTCATATAAATGCTAATTGAATAATTCTTGAAATATTTGATAATTAATGCATTTTTGATCTATTATTTAGAAACTTGAGTATAGTTTGAATTTCATCTCTTGGATATTCCCTTAACAAATCAATTATTGCATTTGTACCCTAATTCACAAAATATTTTAGTTGATATTTTCAATAAGCTAGACCAAAAACAAGACCAATAAAAATAAAAACCGTTGAATTTCAACGGTCAATGTCAATTTGGTAACCTGTATGGGTTTCGAACCCACGAATACTGCCTTGAGAGGGCAGCGTGTTAAGCCACTTCACCAACAGGTCATATAAAAACAATTAACACAATCATCATATCATAATTAAAATTTTTTTACAAGATTATAATCGATTTGAGTTTCGGTATTTTACAAAAAAATTAGTATATTTTGATTTGTTTTAATTTTTTTAATAAAATATTTTATTTTTCATGTCTTTTACTATTTTATTGTATGCTTAAAATTCAACATTTTTATATGTTGTTTTTTTAATATAATATATTTTAATATGTCTACAGTTTTAGTGATAATTGCTTATATTTATCTTCAACTTCTATTTTAAACCAATCTTTTATACCAGTATTGGCATGTTCTAGTATTTTAGATATTCCCTTTGATATCTGTCCATACCAAACTAATGCTTTACTCTTAAGAGATTCACTCGCTTCAATAATCTTAATAACAAGTAATTTTTTATTCATTTTTTCTATCCTTTCTTCATATAGAATATTTACTTAAACCATACCATTTTTTTAATTTTTATCAACCCTTTATAACCAATATGCTATTTTAATTACTTAAATACTCATCTAATTTAAATTTTTATAATTTTAATTACATGTATGATTATAATATCAATAAAAAAGCAATGTTTTTAAATCACATTGCCTCTAATAATTATTTCTTTTCTACGATATCATTAAGTTCCTTAAAAATTGAATTTTCTAGTACAACGCCTCTTACTCTAGATAATGGATAAATATTACTATTTCTTCCAATAACAGTTCCAGGGTTTAAAACACTATTACATCCTACTTCTACATAATCTCCTAGCATTGCACCCATTTTTTTAAGTCCCGTTTCAATCTCTTCGTGATTAAATCTATCTTTTACAACAACGAGTGTTTTATCACTTTTAACATTACTTGTAATTGATCCTGCGCCCAATTACAAGTAATGTTAAAAGTGATAAAACACTCG
>ERZ827488.953-NODE-953-length-38537-cov-12.013773_pt1:5000-38537 | contig 38537 bp, 32 predicted proteins | sample MGYA00519771_ERZ827488 | MGnify/ENA primary metagenome ERZ827488 (study PRJEB31778, sample SAMEA3449323) | human gut metagenome | biome: human gut; feature: human-associated habitat; material: faeces | place: United Kingdom | collected 2010/2012 ... | reverse complement strand
CGCGTCGTGCGTTTCATGGTAGAACATGGCCCGCAGCACCTCATAGCGCTCCTGCACCACGAGGCGGCTGTTCTCTCTGCCGTCGATGGCAAGGACGAAATCAACCGCGCGGTCAAAGCGCAGGCCATAGTTTTTGCAGTAGGTGCTGCCCGTCTTGGGCGTGGTGTCGATGGGGATAAACATCCGCTTTTCCCCGTTTGCAAAGCCCTTCTGATAGGCCAGAAGGTAGATATAGCGCTCATCGTACTTCATGGAAAGCGCTCGCTCGCCCGTGTCGAAGAGTTTATCCTCCTCCGTCCACTCCGAGAGGCCGCCGTCCACATAGCAGACGCTTTCCTTCTCGCCGGGGTCGAAGGAAAGCAGACCGAAATACTGCTCGTTGGTCTGATAGTCGCTCCAGTACGGCGTGCGCTGGAGATTCACCGCGTGCATGGTGTTCCAGGTGCGCTTGAACCACTCGTCCTGCCAGGTAAAGACGCAGCCGCCCGCGCAGCCGGACGTCATAATATCCTCCCAGCATTCCGCAAGGGCCTGCCCCTGCTCCTGCTCGGACATGTGGCCCTGATTGCGGCCGGTGTTCTGGTCCCTCTGCGCCATGCCGCGCCCGGTGGAAACGCCGAACTCGGAGATGACGACGGGCATCGTGTGATGCCGCCGCAGCACGCGCAGATAGGCAAGATAGGTATTGACCGCGCTGGCCCCATCGTAAAAGTCCTCCTGCCGGAGCAGTTCGCTGATGGGCGTGCCGGGACCGGTCTCCACACGAGAGATGACGGCCTTGCCGTCCCAGATGGGCGTGCGATCCATCACCGCGGGGTTGAGGCTATAGTTGAGATAGTCGGGATAGTAGGGATAGACATGATAGGAAACGAATTGCCCGGCAAGAAAGGCGTCCTCCGCACGGATATGCTCCACATCCACCTGCGCGCACTTCATAAAAATAGGTCGTGATATCCTCCGGATAGAGGAACGGATCGGTGGTCGGCCAGTTGGAGAAGGCGACGAGCCGCTGGCTCTTATAGCGGCGGCTCTCGTATTCAATGATCCGGTCGCCCGCCTGCGCCAGCATGGACTCAAAGGCGGAGGCGTCCTCCGTCGCGGAGAGATACGCGCCCTGATAAGGCGCCATATCGGGATACTTGTGGTCGGTGTAGGCGACGGTCACATCCTCCCACTCCACACCGAGAATATAGCCGATGACCCAGCGGGAAACATCCTTATTGTAAAAGCCCGATCCCGTGCTCCGCCCGAGCGAGATCTTCTTGTTGCCGTGCAGAACGTCGACCAGCGTGCGCCCGTCCTCGATAAACGCATCGAGAAAGTCCTTATCGTAGGCGTCGCGGTGGGAATTCTGCACATAGTCGTTGACCCACACGCCGTGGATCAGCCAGAGCGGCTCCTCGCCGTTCTCCTCGCGCAGCGTGTTGTATTCATAGAAGGCATTATAAAAATCGTCATGCAGCGTAATGTAAACGCGTACGGTATTGGCGCCCATCTCCTGCATCTGCCCGAACCAGCGCAGGTAGGTCTCCCTGTCGATGGCGTAGTCCGTCGCCCACTCGCCCGGAAGGCCGACGCCGAGGTTTACGCCCTTAACGGTAAACGGCTCGGGACCGCTGCCGCGATCCATGTAAATGCTTTGCGTATCCGTGGTCATAAAGGCCGTCACCGGCTCGTCCGGCTTCAGGTCGATGTACCATCCCAGCCGGTAGCGCGCCGTGTCATAAGCAAGATAGAGCAGGATCAGAGCGGAAAGCGCGATGATAAATTTTTTCACGGCTCCGCCCTCGCTTTCTCAGTGGTTGAATTTCTTATTTCTGGATTCGTGGCTGTACTGGCGCAGAATGTCGATGTGCTCGTCCATCCACGCGCCGCGCTCCGTGCAGAAGCGCTTCATCTGCGCGACGGCCTCGGTGTGCGTGTGCGGGTTTCGCTCTGCGGGTAAGATCATATCCTTATCCAGCGCGTAGCCCCAGACGGAGAAATTGCGATCGACGGCGGGGCCGAGCCATTCCACCACGGCATCCATATAGCCGTTGAGATATGCATCGCTCAGGACACCCTGCCGCAGCTCGCGGTAGCGGTCGATGACGGCGTTTATGAACTTCTCGTCTTTGCTGAGCATATAGTACCAGACGTTATGCTGCAGCTCGAAATGCTGCGGCTCTGTGACCGGATGACTGTAGTTGTCACAGGCGGAGTTGAAGTCCCAGATGCACATCTTGTATTTGCCGCGCACATCCCTGTAGATATAGGTGGAAAGCCAGCCCGCATCATAGTTGCAGGTAAACTCGTTGAGGATAAAGTAGTCCACGAAAGAGCTCATGTCCGCCTGCTCCCACCATGCATAGGGCTCGGTATCATAGTCATAGGAGTAGAGTGACTTTTCAAAGTCGGAGAAATCCTGTGCGATCCACGCCGCGCGCTCCGGCGTAAGCCATTTTGTTCCCGGATAGACGATGTCCATATCCTGCAGATTTCGCAGGGCGTATTGGGAGAAGGTCTCGATGTTTTTGACCTCGTTGCCGCTGCCGCGGTCAAGGCGCAGAGCGTAGCTCGTCTGCACTGTGTCCTTCGACGGCTCCGTGAGCTTCAAGCGGGCATCCGCGCCGGAGCTGACAGTCTCCGTCATAACATAAAGCCCCTGATACACTCCGTTGAGCAGTACCTCGCAGAAGCGCACATTCGGCGCGTAGTCCATGATCTCGCCCGCAAGATTGTACCACATATAATTGCGGATGAGCGTCTTATCGAGGTACGGCCCATGCAGCGCCCACTCGTCGAAGGCATCCATCCCCAGCATGGCGACATCGCGCGAGGCCGCACCGTCGTCCGTCAGCGTCTTGACAAGATAGCTGTGCTTATCAAAATAGCGCGAGGAATTGCCGCGCACGCGAATATCAATGACGCTCTCCATCGTCGGCGCATCGTCCGGATGGTTATTTCCGGCAGCGTGGTCGATCACAGAGATCGCAGCGCGCAGCAGCGTTCCGCCGTCCGCCGTAGTGGTGAAGGTGTCGTTGCTTCGGCTCCCGTCGCCGTCGCGGATGGGAACGCCGGGGATCTCCGCGCCGCCGGTGTCGATGAGAACGAGCGGCAGATGAGAGCAGAGCAGATCTTCTCCGTGGTCGGCACAGGGTGTATAGGCGGGGCGCTCAAGATGCTGATGATAGCGTGGGTGCTCATCGGTCAGCACGGCTGACAGGTTTGTTGCGGATAGGAGGAGCAGCAGCGCACAGGCCGCAAGAGCCATTCGCTTGTATTTCATGTTCGTCTCCGCTCCCCTCTTTCCGGTTTCTCAGTTCGACACCTCGTCGTTCTGCATGACAAGATTGACATAGTCGATGCTTCCCAGCGAATAGATGCTGCCGGGAATGTCCGGCGTTGTCTGCTCCGCGCGGCGCAGGAGCTTTTGCGTGATCTCGTAGATCAGTTCGACCGTATCCTCCGTCGTGTTTTCCACACGCAGCGTCGCTTTGGCGCGAAAGAGCTTGTAGACCTGCGCCTTGATCGGCTCCTGCTTGCTGCGGTGGGCGCGAATGATGAGCAGCATCCGGTTATCGCTCTTGATGCAGCCGAGCAGCAGGATCACCGCGAAGGTCACGGCGCTGCCGATGCAGGCCACGGCATAATCGCCCACGCCGCAGCAGATGCCGACAATGATGGACCAAAAAATATAAACCGTATCGCGCGAGTCCTTGATGGCGGTGCGGAAGCGGACGATGGACAGCGCGCCCACCATACCGAGAGACAGCGCGATGTTGTTGCCGATGACGGTCATGACCGTCCCCGTCAGCACCGCGAGAATGACGAGTGAGGCGTTGAACTTGCGGCTGTAGATCGTCCCGCGGTGGGAGATGGCGTAGGACAGGAAGATAAAAAAGCCCAGCACAGCGGCAAGGACGATATTGAGCAGAATATCCTCCCACGACATATCGCGTGGTGTGGTAAAAAGGTTCAGGATCTGTTGCCTCATGGTGTTTTCCTCCTATAGCCTCGTCTGACATCCGTTTTGGCGGGCAAGCACATATTTGCTAACAGAAAGCTCACTGCGATCCACGCTGTTGATCAGCTCGCGAAGATAATCGAGCAGAAAGCCGTTGTACTTGACCTCAAGCACCACGCAGTACGGATCGAGCACGGGGTTCATGTTCAGCCGCGGCGAAAAGAGGTCGAAGCAGCTCTCGACGGAAACAATGCGGCTGTCAAAGGTAATGCGTATTTTGTTCTCCTTGGCGATAAATGCCTTGCGGTCGTATTCTACGATCGTTTTGGGGCGATAGCACCGGCTGTGCATCAGCGCGTAGCACTCCGCGGCAAAAGACTCCGGATACCGCAGCAGCGGCGCGTAGTCGCCGCGCGTGAGCGCTTGGGCATCCTCCCGTGTCACGCGCAGAGAGCGCTTGAGCTGACTTGCGCCCTGCTTCTGCTTCATCTCCAGCATGGCGAAGTCTGCCGCCGGATCGTAGCAGCGCAGGCGCAGCTTGCGCCGCAGCTCCACGCCCGCTGCCTTTTCGCGGAAGTCCCTGTCGTCGAGCGTATCGAAGTAAAGCGAGCGGACAGGGTAGCCGCTTATGCCGTTGTGCGGGTCCTCGTGCATGACCTGCGCGAGCCGATGGCAGGCTTGCAGCGCCTCCGGCAGCGAGATCAGATATTTCTTTTCCTCGCGGAACACGCGGTTCACCGATGCTCCCTCCTTTCGCAGAGAAAGAAACTGACCGCAGTCCTGCTAAGGCAATACCGCAGCTTTCACTGCGCGGTGTTGCCTTAAGAGTGCGGTCGGTCGATCATAGGGGCTCTTCCGCTCAGAGATATGGCCCTGCAGCATAGTCTTTCGACGATTTTCCATCTTAAACGATTATACAGGGCTGCGCCGCATAAGTAAAGTCCTTTCTGGCATTTCCGGCATTTCCGGCATTTGGCGTGTGCCGTCGCTTGTGCGGCGGAAGTCCTCTCGTGCGCGGGAACCGGATAGGATCACCTCACGAAATAATTATAACACAGCCATGAGCAAAACGCAGGAAACGCAGTAATTGCAATGGTTCCCGGCCATGGCTGTTGGACTTATGCCAATGAGGGGATTTTACTTTGCCTTGGCCTTGGACTTCTTCTGCTTGACCTTCTTGGAGCTGCTGCCCTCAGGGTTTGCATCAGGCTCGGGTTTCACTTTGTCATTTGTATCAGCGCCAGAAATCCCTGCTTCGGAGAGGGAAGATGTGGGCTGTTCATCCCAGATAACCTGTTCAACTTTTCCCGTTGTAGGCTGAGGTTCGGCCTGCTTACTGTCTGTGGCGGGTTCATCAGTTGTATCAGCAAGCAGCTCATTAAGTCGATCCACTACTTCCGCAGGAACAGCAACCACAGCGGGGAAGATGGAATTGGGGTTACTCAGTCCTCCTTCGGGAACTGTGTCTCCTGCGGGTTCTGCTGTGCCTGTTGTGCTGCCTTCACCATGATCTCTGTGATCAGGGCTTCCAGCCTTCTGTACAGACATTTCATCAGCAATGCCAGCAGTGCCGCTGTCAGCATCAGAAATATGGCTATCAGCAGCACCGACTGTGCCACCACTCTCTGCCTGATCTCCTCCAGGAGCATCATCACCGCCGGTTCCACCGTCATCCTCCTTGTCTGTGTCCTCCTTTGTCATGTTAATGCCCCAACCCTTCCGAGTGCCGCTTCCGCGTGCCATTCAGAGTGCCATTCCGAGTACCGGCGGCACACGGAATCTGTCCATGACGCGGTTTTTCTCAACCTGCCCCGCAAAAGATGCAAAAAATCCGGTATCGCTCCAAACGGAACAATACCGGATTTTTGTCTGTTTTCAGCTAATGATGTCTGCAAACGCAGTTACATCAAAGGTTTGCAAGTTTCAAGCCGTTTTGTGAACGCTCAAAAGATCGCTCACATTTCCTTGATCGCAGCCTGCGCGGCGGCGAGACGGGCGATGGGCACACGGAACGGGGAGCAGGAAACATAGTCCAGACCGACCTTGTGGCAGAACTCAACGGAAGCGGGATCGCCGCCGTGCTCGCCGCAGATGCCGAGGTGGATGTCGGGATTGGACTCACGGCCCATGGTAGCGGCCATCTTCACGAGCTTGCCCACGCCGACCTGATCGAGCTTGGCGAACGGGTCGTTCTCGTAGATCTTCTTGTCGTAGTACGCGCCGAGGAACTTGCCGGCGTCGTCGCGGCTGAAGCCGAAGGTCATCTGGGTCAGGTCGTTGGTGCCGAAGGAGAAGAAGTCCGCTTCCTTGGCGATCTCGTCCGCGGTCAGAGCGGCGCGCGGGATCTCGATCATGGTACCGACCTTATACTTCATGTCGGACTTGACGGAGGAGATGATCTCGTCCGCGGTCTTGACGACGACATCCTTGACGTACTTGAGCTCCTTGACCTCGCCCACCAGGGGGATCATGATCTCAGGCACCATGTTCCAGTCGGGGTGCTTCTTCTGGACGTTGATGGCGGCGCGGATGACGGCACGGGTCTGCATGACGGCGATCTCCGGGAAGGTGACGGCCAGACGGCAGCCGCGGTGACCCATCATCGGGTTGAACTCGTGGAGAGAAGCGATGATAGCCTTGATCTCATCAACGGACTTGTGCTTCGCAGCCGCAAGAGCCTCGATGTCAGCCTCCTCGGTGGGAACGAACTCGTGGAGAGGCGGATCAAGGAAGCGGATGGTGACCGGCTTGCCTTCGAGGGTCTCATAGAGCTTCTCGAAGTCGCCCTGCTGATAGGGAAGAATCTTCTCAAGAGCTTCTTCTCTCTCTTCAACAGTATCGGAGCAGATCATCTCGCGGAAGGCAGCGATTCTGTCAGCCTCGAAGAACATATGCTCTGTACGGCAAAGGCCGATGCCCTCTGCGCCGAGCTCAACAGCCTTGGCTGCGTCGCGCGGGGTGTCTGCGTTAGTGCGAACCTGAAGGGTTCTGTATTTGTCGGCCCAGCCCATGATTCTGCCGAACTCGCCTGCGATGGAAGCGTCGACAGTCGGGATGATGCCGTCATAGATGTTACCGGTGGAGCCGTCGATGGAGATGAAGTCGCCCTCATGGAAGGTCTTGCCTGCAAGGGTGAACTTCTTGTTCTCCTCGTCCATGATGATCTCGGAGCAGCCGGAGACACAGCAGGTACCCATACCACGGGCAACGACAGCTGCGTGAGAGGTCATACCGCCGCGGACAGTCAGGATACCCTGAGATGCCTTCATGCCGGTGATGTCCTCGGGAGAGGTCTCAAGGCGGACAAGGACAACCTTCTCGCCTCTTGCCTTCCAAGCCTCAGCGTCGTCAGCGGTGAAGACGATCTTGCCGCATGCAGCGCCGGGAGAAGCGCCAAGACCCTTACCGATCGGGGTAGCGGCCTTGAGTGCCTTTGCGTCAAACTGGGGATGAAGGAGGGTGTCGAGGTTTCTGGGCTCGATCATAAGAACAGCCTCTTCCTCGGTTCTCATACCCTCGTCAACGAGATCGCAGGCGATCTTGAGAGCTGCCTGAGCGGTTCTCTTACCGTTACGGGTCTGAAGCATGAAGAGCTTGCCGTGCTCGACGGTGAACTCCATGTCCTGCATATCTCTGTAATGGTCTTCAAGAATCTTGCAGACCTTCTTGAACTCTGCGAACGCCTCGGGGAACTTCTGCTCCATCTCAGCGATCTTCATGGGAGTACGGACGCCTGCGACGACGTCCTCGCCCTGTGCGTTGGTGAGGAACTCACCGAACAGACCCTTAGCGCCGGTTGCGGGGTCGCGGGTGAACGCAACGCCGGTGCCGCAGTCATCGCCCATGTTGCCGAACGCCATGGACTGGACGTTAACGGCAGTACCCCACGAATAGGGGATATCGTTGTCGCGGCGATAGACGTTTGCGCGGGGGTTGTCCCACGAACGGAAAACAGCCTTGATAGCGCCCATGAGCTGCTCCTTGGGATCGGTCGGGAAATCGGTGCCGATCTTTGCCTTGTACTCAGCCTTGAACTGAGAAGCGAGCTCCTTGAGATCGTCAGCGGTAAGCTCGACGTCCTGGGTCACGCCCTTCTTCGTCTTCATAGCGTCGATGAGCTGCTCGAAATACTTCTTACCGACCTCCATAACGACGTCGGAATACATCTGAATGAATCTTCTGTAGCAGTCCCAAGCCCAACGGGGATTGCCGGACTTCTCTGCGATAGCCTCAACGACTTCCTCGTTAAGACCGAGGTTAAGAATAGTGTCCATCATGCCGGGCATGGAAGCGCGGGCGCCGGAACGGACGGAAACGAGGAGCGGATTCTCCTTATCGCCGAACTTCTTGCCGGTGATGCCTTCCATCTTGACGATGTACTCGTTGATCTCTGCCATGATCTCGGGATTGATCTCGCGGCCGTCCTCATAGTACTGTGTGCAGGCCTCGGTGGTGATGGTGAAGCCCTGAGGAACAGGAAGACCGATGTTTGTCATTTCAGCAAGGTTCGCGCCCTTACCGCCGAGAAGCTCTCTCATCTGAGCGTTGCCCTCGGAGAACAAATAAACGTACTTGTGAGCCATGATATACCTCCGTAAATAGTGTTTTTAGCTGCGAAGAAGATGCAGAAACCAAAGGCTGCATCTTCGCCTCATGTTATTATAGCAGACCGGCAGGAAAAATACCATATATTTTTACAATAAAATAGCGATTTTTGCGACTTTTCTTTTGTACAGATTTGACTATACAATTATATATAGCGCAGGGAGAGCCTCCCTGCGCCGAAAAAGTGTCTGTAATTTAGATGTTCAGAGCATAAAAGGCAAAAGAAAGCCCAACGCTGCAACAAAAATCAGCACGCCCGTAAATATTGCCCACAGTTGCCATGTATCTCCTTTAACAATGAGATTTACCGTTTTAAATCCCGAAAAAGTTGCGCCTACCGTTGCCATAAAAACCAAAACAACAATTAAAATAGAGGGATCCATATTTCGCACAGCCTCCTTTTACACTGTCCAAAGATATTCTTCAACCAACTGCTCATACGCAGCAGAGCGTTTTATGTCGACAAGCCTAACCTATTAACCGGCATTAAATCACCGACTTTCCAAAATCAATTATTGTATATCATTTATAAAAATCAATTAGCAAAAATATATTTCATATCAATATCGTCATCTGACAAATTAATTTTATCAAATTATATTTCCAATGTCAATACAAAAGACAATTATTTTTTGTATTGTGCATTTAATATGCAATGTTTGTTGACACATCTTTATTTTTTGCGCAATCTGTGCTCAACAAACGGCACATCGCGACCAACAAACAGGATTTCATCACAAGCTGCGTTCTTCTCGATTTATAAAATCTTTTAAAAATCGCGCCGTCATATGCACAATGGCTTGTAATTTCACTCTTTTTCTGTCATAATATATTTTAAGATACCGCACGGGTATCAATAAGGAAAGGACAATAAGCTTTATGGATAAGAAATGTGCTGTTATTCTCGCCGCCGGCGAAGGCACGCGAATGAAGAGCAAAAAGCCGAAGGCTCTCGCCGAGGTTCTGTTCGCGCCGATGATCGACTGGGTCATAGGCGCAGTAAAAGAAAGCGGCATAGACGACATATGCGTTGTTAAAGGCTTCGGCGCGGAATATCTCGACGCGCACCTTGCAGGCAGCTGCGAGACCGTGCTCCAGAGCGAGAGACTCGGAACGGGTCACGCCGTTTTGCAGGCGGGAAACTTTATTGAAAGCAACGGCGGCGATGTCCTCATTTTAAATGGCGACGCTCCGTTCATCGACGCAAAAACAATATACGATGCACTCGCCCTGCACAAAAAAGAGGGCAACAGCGTCACTGTTATCTCCGCGGAGATAGACGATCCGACCGGCTATGGCAGGATAATCCGCTCGGCGGACGGTTCGGTTGAAAAGATAGTTGAACAGCGCGACGCGAACGCCGAAGAGGCGGCTGTAAGAGAAGTCAACTCCGGCGCGTTCTGGTTTGACGGCAAAGTTCTGATGCGCGCGCTCAACAGCCTCAACGCAAAGCGTGCGAGCGGAGAGAACACGAAGAAAGAGTTCTATCTGACCGACGCTCTTGAAGAGATAAAGTCATACGGTCTGCGCGCAGGTTCGTTCACGACGCAGAGCGAAGATATAATCCTCGGCGCGAACGACAGGGTTCAGCTCAATGCGCTCAACGAGCTTGCCCGCCACCGCGAGCTTGAGAAGCATATGCGTGCGGGCGTGTCGATTCCCTGCACCGACGGCGTCATTATCTGCCCCGGCGCAAAAATCGGCAGGGACACCGTGATTCTCACCGGCTCTGTGATAAAAGGCGACAGCGTTATCGGCGAGGACTGCACGATAGGTCCCGACTCGCTCGTTGAAAGCAGCACGATAGAAGACGGCGTTTCGTTCGTCCGCTCGGTCTGCTACTCATCGAAGATACTCGACGGCGCGGACATCGGTCCGTTCGTCCGCATACGTCCCGGCAGCGTTATCGGCAGTTCCGTCCATGTCGGCAACTTCGTTGAAGTCAAGAACAGCACGATAGGCGCAGATACAAAGATATCCCACCTTTCGTATATCGGCGACTCCGATCTCGGCACGGGAATCAACATCGGCTGCGGCTGCGCTACGGCTAATTACTCCGGCAACAAAAAGAGCCGTACCACAATCAAGGACGGCGCATTTATCGGATGCCACACCTGCCTCGTGGCTCCCGTTGAGGTCGGCGAAAACGCATACACTGCGGCAGGCTCGACCGTGACCGAGAATGTCCCCGACAACTCGCTCGCAGTCGCCCGCTCCAGACAGACGGTCAAAAAGGGCTGGGTGAAGATAAAGCAGCCCTATAAGCATAAAGTTTAAAAGAAAGACGGTGAAATTGCCATGAAGAAAGGCAAGAAAGCGGCGATAATCATTATTGCCGTCATCGCGGCTGCGGCGATAGTCGTCGGCGGACTCGTCCTCGGAGGAGTCATCCCTGTCGGCAACAAGAGAACGGCATCTGCACAGGAGATAGCTGTTGACGACACCGCAATGACCGCATACAAGACTATCCCCCAGGTCTACAAAATCACTCTCAAATCGCTCTACGGCATGAGCGCCGACGATGTTGCAAAGTTCTATGAGAACAACTGCGAAGGCTGGAACGTTTACGCCCAGACAGTCTCAATAAAGAACCGCAGCGACACTGCGATAGTCATCTCCAACGCGAAGAGCGAAGCGAACGGAACGGACAACATCTGGGTCTGCTCGCGCACCAACGAGGCCGACTATGTGACCATCGCTCCCGGCGAAACCGGGACATTCACATTCAATGTCCTCGCCAAGGGCTACAACAGCCCCGACGCTGTCAAATCGGCTCTCAAGAAGCTCAACCCGAGCATCGTGTTTGCGGAGAACAAGTCCGCCGCGAACCAGTCGTTCGTAAAATTTGACATGGCAAACGCCGACAAATTCGCGATCGATATAAAGTTCTGATAAAGTCAAAATAACATACGGGCGCTCGGGTTTCCGGGCGTCCGTATAAAATGTAAGGGAAAAAGATATGAATTTTTTCAGACGCACTCCCCGCGCTGTCGGCGCGCCCGAATTTTTGATAGTCGGGCTCGGCAACCCGGGCAAGGAATATGAATTTACCCGCCACAATGCTGGCTTTCTCTGCCTCGATCTCTTCGCGCAGGAGAACGATATAAAAATAAACCGCTTGAAGTTCAACGCACTCATCGGAGACGCGGAAATCGGCGGCAAGCGCTGCATTCTTGCAAAGCCTCAAACATTCATGAACAACTCCGGCGAGGCGGTGCGCGACATAGCCTCGTTCTACAAGATACCGCCCGAAAAGATAATCGTCATTTTTGACGACATCTCTCTCCCCTGCGGCAGGCTCAGGATACGCCGCAAAGGCACGGACGGCGGTCACAACGGAATAAAGAGCATAATATATCAGCTTCAGAGCGATCAGTTTCCGCGCATCAAGCTCGGCATCGGCGCGAAGCTCCACCCCGAGCAGCCGCTCGCCGACTGGGTGCTCTCGGTCATGAAAGGCGACGACCTCGAAAATCTGCGTTCCGCCTGTCTCAAGGCGTGCGACGCAATTCCCCTGCTCGTAAACGGGGAGACCGAAAAGGCAATGGGACTCTACAACGCCGCAAAATAACCGCGCGGCGACCGAGTCCCATTAAAAAGTCAGATCTTGAAGTTTTTCATCGAGGACACATCGTCCATTATGCCGCTGACTGTCTTCATAGCCTTTGCGGCGCTCTTCTTGACATTCTTCTTTGCCTTTTTGAGCGAATTGTTTGAGCCCATCATCATCGCACCCGACACTGCGGCCGCCGCGCCGCCGACTGCAAGGGCGACCATGACATTTTTTGCGGTCGATCCGGACTGAGCCATCTTCATAAAAGAACACACCCCTTTTTATTTTTCAGAACGCTTCGGGCGTTCCCTTTATATTTTGAGCAGGGAGCGCGCCGGGATTCAAGACAAAATTTGTTTTGTCAAAATGTACGAAACAGGAGGACAAAAAATGCAGCTGAACATAGTTCTCGTTGAACCGGAAATACCGCAGAACACCGGCAACATCGCGCGCACCTGCGCCGCGACCGGCTCGCGCCTGCACATAGTCAAGCCCATGGGCTTCACCATTGACGACCGCAAGCTCAAAAGAGCCGGACTCGACTACTGGCATCTGCTCGACATAACATATTATGAAAACCTCGCGGACTTTTTTGAGAAGAACGCGGGCGGAAAATTTTTCTATTTTTCAACCAAGGCGGAGCACATTCATTCGGATGTAGTTTATCCCAACAACGCCTACATAGTCTTCGGCAAGGAGACAAAAGGACTGCCCGAGGAGCTTCTGCACGACAACCCGGACAGTTGCGTGAGAATACCTATGATAAACAATTCGGACGCCCGCAGCCTGAATCTCTCGAATTCCGTCGCCGTCGGCGTATACGAAGTTCTGCGCCAGTGGGGATATCCCGAACTGCTGACAAAAGGCAAACTTACAAAATTTGACTGGGATGAATAACATCAAACGAATTGACCGGCATACCGCGTTTTGCAGCTATTATTAAATTTATAAACGGTGCGGCTTTTAGGTTGCGCCGTTGTTTTCAAGTTGTGAGTTGTGGGGCGGTGCAAATTTGGGATTTGTCGTGAAATCTATCAGGCTCCCCTGTAGGGGGAGATGGCTCGGCGTGAGCCGAGGCTGAGGGGTTATTCCGCTTCGTTCAAAATAATAAGTAAAAGTGAAAAACGAAGAAGTGTGCGGTAGGGGCAGATATCATCTGCCGACGAAACTTGCAAAAATACTTGGCACACGCTCCCAGGCGTTGTAGGGTTCGGCGACCCCGACGCACCGATGCCGCGACAACGGCACGAAATAGAATTGTAAAATCCATTTCCTACCTTCGCTACGCACTATAATTAAATGATATATACTTCCCGCATTTCGGCATTTTCTTTTTGTTTGAAAAAGAAAATCAAAAGGACTCTCGCAGGATGAGTTCGCAGTCAAGCTGAATGTCGTGCGGCAGTCCGTATCTCGGCTGGAATTTCGGCGACCCGGAGACTGCGGTTTTCGGCACTGTTTATCATGTGTTCGAGTGGCTGTTTGTCCGATTCGCGCCGATAGCTTTTGTCGGTTCGCTCGCCGGGGCTTTTATGACGCGAAAGAAATGATTTGTTTGATTTGCCCTCTGCCGATTGGCAGGGGGATTTTTCGCGTTGAAAATGCGGCGGGATGTGGTATAATCAAAGCGGGAAATCAGTAAAATTTTTAATATATATGAGAAAGAGGTATGAAAAATGAAAGTGCTCATTATCAACGGCAGTCCGAGGATAAACGGCAACACTTCGCTCGCTATAAAAGAAATGGAAAAGATTTTTGAGGCGCAGGGCGTTGAGACCGAGACGGTGCAGGTCGGCAATAAAGATGTCAGAGGCTGCATCGCCTGCAGACGGTGCGGTGAGCTCGGAAAATGCGTCTTTGATGATATTGTCAATGAGCTTGCGCCGAAGTTCCGCGAGGCTGACGGTCTTGTTGTGGCGAGTCCCGTCTATTATGCCTCCGCAAACGCGACGCTGATAGCCGTCCTCGACAGACTTTTTTACAGCACGTCTTTTGACAAGACTATGAAGGTCGGCGCAAGCGTAGTGTGTGCAAGGCGCGGCGGATGTTCCGCAACATTTGACGAGCTGAATAAGTATTTCACTATATCCAATATGCCGATAGCGTCGAGCCAGTATTGGAACTCGATCCACGGGCGCGAAAAGGGCGAGGCCGACATGGACGAAGAGGGAAAGCAGACCATGCGCACCCTCGCGCGGAATATGACTTTTCTTATGAAGAGCATCGCTCTGGGGAAAGAAAAATTCGGGCTTCCGGAGACGGAAGAACACGCATGGACGCATTTTATCAGATAAAGTTCCGATGAGGCTCCCTTTCGGGGAGCCTCTATTCTTATGCGCGGACGCACAGCCGTGGCTCCCCTGCGGACAGAAATCTGTCACCTTCGGCATATCCGCGCTTGTTTTGGATTTCGTGGGGAACGACCCCCATAGCATAATATGCCGAAAGGGTGAAAACGGACAGCCGCAAAATAAAAACAGCCGCCGTATTCAGCGTGAAAAACCGAATCGGCGGCTGTTAAATTTATATATCAGAGTGTGTCAAAAAATCCCTTGGCGAGCACATAAGCCTGCTTGCCGTCGTGCGACATATATGTTGAGTGTCCCGCGCCCTTGATTATCGCGATGCGGCTGTCGGGAATTTCTTTATACATAGACACCGTGTCGGAGAGCCACATTATATCATGTTCACCCGCGACGATATAGGTCGGCGCGGTTATCTCGCCGAGCATTTCGGCAGTGATATCCGGCAGGGTGAGCATCATGTCATTGAGCTTATCGTGGTGGAACAAATTGTTGATTTTCACGCCGATGATAAAATACGGTTTCATCGTCTTGGGGCTCGTGTTCGCGCCACAGGATATTATCGCGCCGGGGATATCCGGGTATCTCGCAGCGAGCGTCAGCGCGATGATGCCGCCGTCGCTGTGTCCCATGATATATGGCTTTCTGAGCTTCATCGCGGCGATGAACTGTGCGGTGTCGTCCGCCATGGATTCGTAGTCTATCGTGCCCGGGTCGCTGCTCTGTCCGTGACAGCGGCTTTCAATTACATAGACCGTGTAGTCGTTGGCGAGGTAGCTTGCCGCCTCGGCGAGCGACTTCGCGCTGCCGCCGTTTCCGTGGATCAATACAAGCGGCTGTTCGCCGCTGCCGTAAACGACATAGTGCATCCTGACATTTTTGAGCTGAACAAAACCGTCGCGCACCGGCTCCTGCGGCGCGGGAAGCGACGAGGTGTCGAGCGTGATAAGATTATATTTTTTCGAGTCGATGCGGTTCTTTATTCTGTATGTGCCGAACCCGGCGGCGACCGCCAGCGCTATGCATCCGACGGTTATCGCGGCGATTTTAAAACCCTTTTTCGATGATTTTTTCATTTCTTTTTCTCCTGCCTGCGGCGTTTTCTGTATGCTATTTCGCGGGATATCTCCTGACCGAGAACATAGAATCTGGTGCTCTTGAATTTATCTTCGGCGAGCTCTATCTTGCGCTGCTGCGGCGTGATATTGCGCAGGGTCACTTCATGCATATTGCCGTCGTCGAGCACGAACGCCTGAGTTAAACATATGCCGCCTTTGCCGAGCAGCTGAGCGCGGACATAGCAGCCGATGTTCTGCGACGCGGCGATGAGATCGATTTTTTCGCCCTCAGCGATTATTTTGCCGTTTGATATCCACTGCACGCGGTTATAATTTTTGCCCTCGATGCTTATGCTCTGCTCATCTTCATTCACGGTTATGCGCGTGACAGTCGGATAGTCGCCCTCGCCGACAAAATCTTTACCGAGCTCATATACAGCGCGCCTGCCGACAGAGAAGAATGTGCCGTTCTCCATGCCGCGGCGGACGGTCTGCTCCGTCCTGTCCGGCAGAACAAAATCCATGAAGCTCGTGTCGATATCGGAGAGCACATGGGCGTCGCTGTTCGCGAAGCCCCAGACATTTCTGCCGCTCGGTATGACCGCCGAAAGCAGTTCGTCCCAGAGTATGCGGTCGGCGCAGGTCACGGTGTCGATGCGGTTGAACGCCTCGATGCCGAGGCACGACGGATATTTTTTTAATATATCGGCGAACAGCTCAATATTCTTTTTCTCGTGCGCGTGATTCACATCGACATAGGATTCGAGCCAGTCGCCGGGGTGGTTTATGACGGAGAGTCCGCCGCTCTCGGCGACGCCCTTGACAGACCCTTCAAAGTCGTTTTCGTGCCCGACGAGTCCCTGACCGTATTCGGTGAAAAAGCCGTTGACATGCGCTTTTGTGAACACGGCGGTGTTTATCTCGATTCCGTATCTTAAATCGGTCATGCCGCGCCCACGGTTTTTGTATGTGCCGTCGAGTATCGCGCCGTACTCCTCGTCGCTGAGCCATGTCGGCTTTTTTATAATGGAGCTGACGGAGAGCACGGGGATGCGGCGGGGCTTCTGATTCCAGCCATGGTTCACGACCCCGTGGTCGGTCATGGCGAGAATATCAAAGCCCGCGTCGTAATATGCCTTTATCATGTCCGAAAAATCGACCTGCGCGTCGCTCGCGGTCGAGTGCGTGTGCAGATTGGTTTTGTAATGATGCCAGCTGTCCCAGTCAACGCCGGCATAGGGGTTTATTATCTTGAATTTTCTCAAAGTGAGCACCTCTTGAAAACAAATTTATCCGCTCTTATATTACAGAAATTTAATCTTTTTGTCAACGCACACTATTGCTTATATCGGCGGCGGAGGTTATAATAATATCAACGAGAAATCGGGAGGAGATACGAATGAAAGCTTTTATGGACAAGGATTTTCTGCTTGAGAGCGACACCGCGCGCGAACTTTTCGCCGCAGCTAACGAGATGCCGATATTCGACTGGCACTGTCACCTGTCGCCCAAGGAAATATATGAAAACCGTGCGCCCGAGGATATAGCATGGCTCTGGCTCGCGGGCGATCACTACAAGTGGCGCGCGATGCGCTCCTGCGGCGTCCCGGAAAAATACATCACGGGCGACGCCTCCCCGCGCGAAAAATTCATGGCGTGGGCGAAGATAATGCCCTATCTTCTCGGCAATCCGCTCTATCACTGGACTCACCTCGAGCTTCAGAGATATTTTGACATATATGAGCCGCTGAGCGAAAAGACGGCGGAGGATATCTGGAACCGCGCGAACGCGAAGATAGCGGCGGGCGGATTCACCCCGCGCGAGCTTATTGAAAACTCGAATGTCGTGTGCCTCTGCACGACCGACGACGCGGCGGACAGCCTCGAATATCACAAGCTCATCGCCGAGGACAAGAGCTTCAAATGCCGCGTTATCCCGGCGTTCAGACCCGACAAGGCGCTCGGTATCGAGCTGCCCGGCTACCGCGACTGGGTGAAGGCTCTTGAAAAGGCTTCGGGCGAAAAAGTCGACAGCTACGAAAAGCTCGAAGAAGTGCTCCTGAGCCGAATCGACCTGTTTGAAAAGATGGGCTGCCGCGCGAGCGACCACGCATTTACCCGCGTGCCCTATAAGCGCGCAGATGCGGCGGAGCTCGACAGAGTGTTCAAAAAGACTCTCGGCGGCGAGGAGCTGAGCGAATGCGAAGTTGACGAATACAAGACCGAGCTTATGCGCTTCTTTGCAAAAGAATACGCGCGCCGCGGCTGGGGCATGGAGATACACATCGGCGCAACGCGCAACAACAATTCGCGTATGTTCAAATCCCTCGGCCCGGACAGCGGTTTCGACTCGATAGCCGACCACGAGGTTGCGGACAATCTGTCGCGCCTGCTCGACTCCCTCGATGTTGAAGATCTTCTGCCAAAGACCATACTCTTCACGCTCAACCCCAAGGACAACTATGTTCTCGGCGCGATGCTCGGCAACTTCCAGAATTCGCAGGCGGCATCGAAGATTCAGTTCGGCTCGGCGTGGTGGTTCAACGACAATATTGACGGCATGCGCGAGCAGATGAAAGCGCTCGCGAACACCGGCGTGCTTTCTAAATTCGTCGGCATGGTGACGGATTCGCGCTCGTTCCTGTCCTATCCGCGCCACGAATATTTCCGCCGCATACTCTGTGATCTTATCGGCAGCATGGTCGAGCGCGGACTCTATCCCGCTGATATGGACACGCTCAAGAAGATAGTCTGCGACATCTCGTTCAACAACGCGAAGGAATATTTCGGCATATGAAAGTAAAGCGCGGGTTACTTTACACCGCCTCGCATGAGTGGGTCGATTTCATGCCCGACGGCACGGCGCGGGTCGGGATATCCGACTTCGTGCCGCAAAAGCGCGGGAAAATATCTTTTCTCAATCTCTGCGACGAGGGCGAATATTATCAGTCCGGCGAGGTTATCGGCGACGCCGAGGCGTTCAAGGGCGTTTGGGATATCTCCGCGCCGATAAGCGGGACCGTGCTGAGAATAAACGACGGCTTGCTCGACGACCCGCAGAGCATAAACAGCGACCCATACGGCTCATGGCTCGCCGAGTTCGGCGACGCCGAGCGAGGGGCTAAGCTCATGACGGCGCAGGAATACTGCAAATATCTCGGGAAAGAAGCCGAAATGATATAATAAAATAAAGCCGAGCGGAGAAAAATCCGTTCGGCTTTTGTTTTAGCTCAATTTTTTAAATCCCGCTTCGTTGACCCGTCGGGTGACATATTCGTCCGACAGATTGTAGACCAGCATTCCGATTTTCGCGTATTCGTCAGAATCCTCGTCTCCGCAGAGCATTGCGAATCCTTTTCCGATATTTGCGCTGATATTGAACGCCTTTCTGACGGCGAGATAATATATCGAAAACGAAGCGCCCTCCATGACATTGTCATAGAAACCTTCGCTCAGATCGTCGTACATGGCGTTTACAGCCTCGTTCGAGATGACCGGCGGCAGCAGGCGGTGGAGAGTCAGCTGCGCGGTGAACAGCATGAGCACGCGCGCCTGATAGAGCACATTTGACGGCAGCTCCTGCGGGTCGACTCCGCCTTTTGCCTTTATGTCTATCCCGCCGAGCTTCGCCGCGTTTTCGGGCGTGAACTGCGCGAGACTCCTGCCGAGCTTGCGCGCGCGGCGGAGATTACCGTTTGAGCGCTGGGCGTCAAGCTCCTGCACTGCGTGCAGTATATCCTGGCTGAGGTCGGTTGATTCCTCAGCCTGTTCTTTCTTTTCGTTTGACGGATGGAATACTTTGATATCCTTATCCTCTTCGGGACGCATTGCGATCCCTCCTAACTTATTTGGTGCGCTTTTTGAGCATCGTCTTGTAGTCGCTGAGCGCCTTGAAATCGGCGGCGGGCGTAGCAAAATCGCCGACGCTGACGGTGCCTTTGTTATACATTCCGCTGAAGTCCGAGCCGCCTATTGCGAGGAGCTTGTGAGTCCTTGCGTAGTCGAGCATATCGTTCTGCTGCTCTTCGCTGCTTGACGGGCACCAGACCTCGATGCCGTCGATGCCGTATTTTACATAGCGGTCAAGCCCGGGCACGCTGTTATATTTATACGGGTGAGCGAGGACAGCTATGCCCCCCGCGCCGTGAATGGCGTCGATAACTTCTTTTACGCCGACGAACTTCGGCTCGACTATAATATTTTTCGGGCTGTCGGGGCTGAAAAGTTCGTTATATATATCGCCGTGAAAATCCTGAGTGATGCCGCATTCGACGAGTGCGTGCATAATGTGCTCCTCAAAGATTCCGGTCGAACCGGCGGCGCATTTCATGACAAGCTCGGCGGAGATAGGATAACGCTGAGCCGCCTTGAGAATCATATACTGCCCCGCTTTTTTGCGCGCGGCGTTGTTCTTGTGGCAGAGCTCCTCGAGCCTGTCCGGACTGTCGCAGAAGTAACCGAGAATATGTACCTGACGGCCGGTTTCGGCATCCGATGCGGACAGTTCAACGCCGGGGACAACGGTCACTCCGCGTCTTGCGGCGATGATCCTGCCGCGGACGGAACCCGCCTGGCAGTCATGGTCTGTGATAGAAATGGTATCGACGCCGCGTTTTTTTGCGAGCATAATAAGGTCATCAATACCCATGGAACTGTTTGATAACTTCGTGTGACAGTGTAGATCAACTGACAAAATAAATCCTCCCTTGGAAATAAGACCCGGCAATGACCAAAGCCGCATTGTCAACGAAAGTGAACCGTGTATATACGATTGCGGCGCACGGGTCTGTGCGTGTATCTAAAGCGCATAATCCCTCAATATATCTTTTATTATACTCTTTTTTGCCGCTTTCTGCAAGCGGATTTCGAGATTTTATTTTCCGATAATCATGCGCTAACCGAAAAATAACACTTAAAAAGCATCATAACAAAAAATATATAAAAATATTCCGCAGAAAACGAAATGATTTCGGGATGTAAAATTTAAGTTGCTTTGCATAGTCGGGCGGGATATGGTATAATCAACAAAGAATCGAAAGGGGGCGAAAGCTTGGAGCGCGTATTTATAGGCATGAGCGGCGGGGTCGACAGCTCCGTTGCCGCGGCTCTGCTCAAAGAGCGCGGATATGACACCGTGGGCGTGACCCTACGATTAAAGCCCGGCGACGGCGCAGACGGCGACATTGAGGACGCGAAAAATGTGGCGAAGGCTCTTAAAATAGAGCACTGCGTACTCGATTTGCGCGGCGAGTTCAAAGAAAAGGTCATGGACTATTTTGCTGCCGAATATCTGCGCGGAGCGACTCCGAACCCCTGCGTCGTCTGCAACAGAGCGATAAAGTTCGGCGCGATGCTCAAGTTCGCCCTCGAAAACGGCGGCGATTATGTCGCGACGGGACACTATGCCTCGCTCGACAAAAGCGATGAACGCACAAAACTCCTGCGCTCGGACAGCGCGAAAGATCAGAGCTATTTTCTCTGCATGCTCTCGGAGTTTCAGCTCGCTCACGCGATGTTCCCGATAGACGGGATGGAGAAGAGCGCTATTCGCGCCCTTGCGGAGAAATTTTCTCTGCCGGTCGCGCAGAAAAAGGACAGCCAGGAGGTCTGCTTCATCCCCGACAACGACTATTCATCTTTTATCCGCTCGCACGGATTCAAAGACATGGGCGAAGGCGATTTTCTCGACACTCAGGGCAATGTCATCGGCAGGCACAAGGGTATAATGAACTACACCGTCGGTCAGCGCAAGGGGCTCGGTGCGTTCGGCCGCCCGATGTTCGTCACACGCATCGTGCCGGAGCAAAACGCTGTTATCCTCGGCGAGAACGGCGCGCAGTATGCAAAGGAATTTACGGTCGAGGGCATAAACGCGATAAGCGCGCAAATGAGCGGCAGCTTCGACTGCGATGTCAAGATAAGATTCAGAGCCCCCGCGGCGCCCGCGCATGTTGAATTCGACTCAAAAAATACGGCGCGCGTCACATTTTTTGAAGAACAGAGATCGGTCACTCCCGGGCAGTTTGCGGCGTTTTATATCGGCAATGAAGTAATCGGCGGCGCCAAAATCGCAGGGGTTGAAACACAGCGAATTTTGTGATATAATATAACATAAAGGGAAAATAAAGGGAGGAAAGAGGGAATATGCCGGATTCGCTCATAACGAAAAGGGCGCTCGCTTCGTCACTCAAGGAACTGACGAAGACCCAGCCCCTGACGAAGATAAGCGTCGGAGACATATGCGAAAAATGCGGGATGAACCGCAAGAGCTTTTATTATCATTTCTGCGACAAATATGATCTTGTCAACTGGATATTCGACACGGAGTTCAGCGAGATTCGCAACCGCCCGGATCATATTGCGAACTTTGAGGATATATGCGAATATTTTTATTCCGACCGCGAGTTTTATCGCAGTGCACTTCAGATAACCGGACAGAACTCGTTCAGGGACTATTTCCGCATGCAGATTCACCCGGTGCTCAAGGAGCTTGTCGGCAATCTTTTTGACAGCGAAGAGGACACGGAATTTCTCGTGACATTCCTCGCCGACGGCATGGTCTCGACTCTCATCCGCTGGCTCAACAGCTCCGACCCGGAGCCGCCGGAGGAGATGGCGCGCAGAGTCAGACGCACCATGGTTGTGATATCCCAGGCGATCGTCACAACATATGAGGAAGAAGAAAGAAAAGCGACAAAAGAATAACAAAAAGCGGAGGCTGAAGCAGTCTCCGCTTTTACTTTATTTTTCAGTATATCTGCACTTGGGATAACCCGAGCACCCATAAAAATTGCCGTATTGCCCATGCCTCAGCACGAGCGGTTTCTTGCAGTACGGGCAGACGCGGTTCACCCTTTCGGTCTGCGCCTTCTGCCGATACGCCTTCACATCCTCCTTGTGCGCTCTTCGGGCTTCTTTTCCCTGTTCCTGATTTTCCTTGATATAATCATATATTTTTCTCGTATCCGCCGGGCTGAGCTTAGTTTCGTTCGCTTCCAAAAACATCTTCATCGCCCTGTTCATGGCGGGTAAGCTTGTGCAGATGACCGTATCGACTCTGTCGGATCTGTTCACATTAGACACCTTGCAGTCATCACACAGCATCAGCACAACAGAGTAGAACTCGACTTTAGCAAAATCAGAGAGCATCTTTTTGAGATATTCTATATGCTTTTTGTTCTGCATAATCGGATTGTAGAAATCATACCTGTGCCCGCCGAGGTAATACTGCCAATCCCTCTTTCGCCCATCGCCGTATATTTTAGCGTCGCTGAAAGTCTTTACTTCTACGACATAAATTCCGCTTGCGGCAATTATTATCAGGTCTATCTGGGATTTATGCTCGTCTTTTCCGTCGATAAGCACATCATGCAGAACATATGCATCTGAGAACACCGTCTTGCTGTAATAGGCGGCGAGCCGTTCGCCAAAGCCGCCCTTGACAGCCTTGAGGTCGGGAAGTTTCTCCAATCAGGCTCATTTTTTCACATTTCCGAGCAATCTTTCAAGCTCTTTAAGTTCATCGGGAGTCAGGCGGGATTTATCCATGAGCACGACATTGTTGTCAAGGCGCACGAGATAGATATATCCGTCCTGTTCGCCCCATCGGTCGAAAGCCGACCAGTTGTTTTTGCCCGTGCCGAGCGGCGAAGTTATCGCCACGCCGTCATCGTCAATGACATATTCCAAAGTTCCGCCCAAAACAGCATTGTTTTTCTTTTTCATAACCTTTTGCATTATGCTGAGCTGAAATTTTTTAGAAAACAAAATTATCAGCAGAAAAAGCACTGCAAAGCCGAGCAGCAGGAATCCGTTGCCGACAACACCGCGCGCGAACATCCACACGGCGAACGCCGCATATATGACACAGAGAACCGCCGAAACTACGGAAGTCACTTTGCGCCTTTTCAGATTGTTCGGCGTGTTGAGCGAAATTTCTGCGAGGATTTTCTGCTCCTTTTCGCCGGGTTCGGTCTTGTATCTTACCATGTTTTCATCCCTTATTTAAGCTTATGCACAAACAGACCGCTGAGCAGCTTCGGCTCGAACCAAGTCGATTTGGGCGGCATTATCTTTCCCGCGTCGGCTATGTCCATGAGGTCGTCAACGGTGGTCGGGAACATCGAAAAGGCGAGACACATATCGTTCTGCGCCCTGCGCTCAAGCTCTTTCAGTCCGCGTATTCCGCCGACGAAGTCTATTCTCTTGTCTGTGCGCGGGTCGTCTATTCCGAGCACGGGAGAGATGAGATTCCGCTGGAGTATCGAGACGTCGAGCGCCGCTACGGGGTCGGCTGCGTCAAAAGTTCCGTCCTTTGCGGCGAGCTTATACCACTTGCCGCCGAGATACATTCCGAAGGTGTGCTTCTTCTCCGGTCTGTAGGGCGACTCGGGCGCGGCTTCAACAGCAAAGCTTGCGCTTATTCTGTCAATAAATTCATCCTGCGTCAGACCGTTTAAGTCTTTTATGACGCGGTTATAGTCCATTATCGCAAGTTCGCTCTGCGCGAACAGCACGGCAAGGAAGAAGTTGAACTCCTCGTTTCCCGTGCAGCCGGGATTCTGCTCCCTGCGCTTTTGACCGACCTTGACAGCCGACGCGGCGCGGTGATGGCCGTCCGCGATATAGAGAGAATCAACGCCCGCAAAGAGAGCCGCCAATTTCTTTATGGTCTCGGGGCAGTCTATGACCCAAACCGTCTGGGAAACGCCGTCGGAGACAAAATCATAGACGGGCTCCTGCTCCGCCTGCCACGCGCCGACAATTTCGCCCACGGAGGCATTGTCCCTGTATGTCAGGAAGATGGGACCCGTGTTCGCGTCGCAGTAATCGACATGGTTTATTCTGTCCTGCTCCTTGTCCGCGCGGGTCAGCTCGTGCTTTTTTATGACATTGTTCATGTAGTCGTCTATCGACACGCAGCCGACAAGCCCCGTCTGGCTTCTGCCGTCCATTATCTGGCGGTATATGTACATACAGTCGGACTTGTCCTGCCTGCAGATTCCGTCCGTCTCGAGCTTTTTGAGGTTCTCCGCCGCCTTGTTGTAGACAGCCTCGGAATAGAGCTGCGTGCCAACGGGCAAATCGACCTCCGCCTTATCGACATGGAGGAAGGAATAGGGATTGCCCTTTACGATTTCGCGGGCCTCCTCGCTGTTCATAACATCATAGGGAAGGGCCGCGACACGCGATGCGTATTCGGGGAGGGGTCTTACTGCTTTGAAGGGTCTGAATACTGCCATAATGAGACATCCTTTCTTGAGCTTAATTACATTTTGCCCGTCTTTTTGCCGCCGAGCTTTATGCCCGAGAGCACGTTTGTGTCAAAAGAATAGGTTATCGACTCGCGCTCGCGCTCACGCTTCATGGCGAGCGATATCATCTCATCGATAAGCTCGGTATAGCTCACACCCAAAGGCTCCCAAAGGTAGAACGAGAGCGAGCCGGGAATCGTATTTATCTCGTTGAGCCAGACCTTGCCGGTCGATGCGTCAATCATAAAATCTATGCGCGACACGCCGCTGCAGCCGAGCACCCTGAACGCCTTGACGGCCATAGTGCGTATCTCGTCCTCAGTCTCTTTGGGGATATCGGCGGGTATCCTGCGCTGAGTCGAAGCCATGCCCTTGGAGCCCGACTTCGAGGCGTTGCCGATATACTTATCCTCGTAGCTCAGTATGTCCGTAGCGTTGAGCGGCTCCTCGCAGACCGAGGCGCGCGCCGAATGTCTGTCGCCGAGGACGGAGCAGTTTATCTCGCGCAGATTCTCTATCGCGGGCTCGACAAGCACTCTGTCCGCATAGTCAAACGCATTCGAGAGCGCGGTTTCAAGCCCGTCTGTGTCATGCGCCTTGCTTATGCCTATGCTCGAGCCTAAATTTATCGGCTTTACGATAACGGGATAGCTGAATTTATCCTCTATCTCCGCAATGATTTTTTCCGGGTCGGAGTCGTAATCCGCCGCGTCGGCGCACACGCAGTCGAGCACAGGGATACCGTTATCTTTAAAGACGGTCTTCATAACATATTTATCCATTCCGACCGCCGACGAGATAACGTCGCAGCCGACATACGGAAGATTGAGCATCTGGAGATAGCCCTGCAAAGTGCCGTCCTCGACATTCGTGCCGTGGACTATCGGGAACGCGACGTCGATATAATCAATAACATCCTTTGCAAAAGCCTTGTGTGGATATCTGACTATCAGCGTGCGGTCGCCGTCGTTGACGAGATTAACGCGCGTGCTCTCCGCGATAAGCGCATTTATATTTTTATAAGCCTCTATATCGCCGATGTGCTCGCCGACATACATCTCGTTGTTCTTCGTGATATAGACAGGGATAACGTCGTACTTATCCTTATCCACCGCGTGTATCGCCTGAATGGCCGAGATAACGGAGATCTCATGCTCAACGCTTCTGCCGCCGAACATGACTGCAAGCTTTATCTTCATAGGAATACCCCCATTAATAATTGTCGGGAAGGTCGTTTTCGAGCAGGACGATCTTCTTTTTATCCGTTCTTATCGCGCCGACCTTTGCGAGCGCATCGCCGAGCGCGGAAGACACAAATATGTGCGACTCGTCAAAGCCTGCCTCGATAAGACCTTTGTATATGCTCTTCGTCTGCCTCTCGCCGACGAGGGCAACATAGTCGCAGACTGCGGCGGCGTTTCTGCCGAATTCGCAGTTGTATTCCTCCTGCTTGTCGCCGAGTTCGACCATGCCGGGCGTGACGAGAATCTTCTCGCCCTCGAAGAAGCTCAGAGTCTCAAGCGCCGCTTTCGTGCCGCTCGGGTTTGAGTTATACGAGTCGTCTATAAGCGTCATGCCGACGCGCTTTGATAGCTCGAGGCGGTGCGGCACGGATTCGAGGCGGCGCACCTGCGGGCGCAGCTCGGCGAGCGAGATGCCCAGTTCATGCGAAACTGCTATCGCGCCGAGGATGTTCAGGCAGTTGTGGGTGCCGATGAGCTTTGTCGTGAACTCCTCTTTTTCGCCGTCGGGCGTTGTGACTTCAAAAGTAGTGCCCTTGTCGCCGACGCTGATAAGCTTCGCTTTATACTTGCTGTCGGAATTGAGTCCGTAGGTTATCGCGCCGTCGGGCGCTCTTTCGGCTATATATTCATTGTCGCCGTTCAAAAACAGCATGCCGTCCTTCGGCAGTGCATCGGCGAGCTCGAACTTCGTGTTGATAACATTCTGAAGAGACTTGAAGCTCTCGAGATGCTGAGGACCTATCGAGGTTATTATGCCGTGCTTCGGGTGGACTATATCGCACAGCTCTTTGATATCGCCGACATATTTCGCGCCCATCTCGCAGATGAAGATTTCGTGCGTCGCTCTGAGCGAACCGCGCACGGTCTTGACGACGCCCATTGGAGTGTTGTAGCTCTCGGGGGTCATGAGGACATTGTATTTTGCCTTGAGAAGAGTGTTGAGGTAGAACTTGACGCTCGTTTTGCCGTAGCTTCCGGTGACGCCGATAACTGTAAGATTCGGGCAGGCGGCGAGCATTTTTTTCGCGTCGTTCGTGTAATATCTGTTTATCGAAAGCTCGATAGGCTTATTTATAATATTGGCGAGGATTATGACAAACGGCGAAGCTGCGGCAACAAGACCGACGACAAGCGCCGTTATGCGCCCGGATGCGAACACCGCGAGCAGGACGGTCATTGCAGCATAGAGCACCGCGACGGTGACGAGCATACGCCTGACTCTGGGGGTATATTTCAGCGGCTTTTTCGCTTTCTTAGGCTTATAGAACAGGCACGCGAGCAAAATGAACACGGCGCAGACTATCATGCCGGCATTCTTCCCGCAGATAACGCCGATAATCGCTCCGATAAGCGGCAGAGCGAGCGGCACTACCTTGCCGCGGTTCTTGAGCATCCAGTGCCACTGATCGTCGGCGCGGTATGAATTCAGCTGGAACATATGCATATAAAACAGCGTCGAGAGCACTGCGAACAGCCAAAACGCCGCAAAGATAAGCACTTCGGAAAATATCGTCATTTAAAAGATCAATCCTTTCACAAAAGCTGTCGTGTCGGTCAGTCTATCTCCATGAACGATGCGAGCACCTTGTTGAAGGTGAACTGCTGTTCAAGGAACGAATAGTGTCCGCAGTTCTTGAGGGTGACGAGCCCGGCGTCGGGCATGAGCTGCTCCATCAATTTCGCGTCGCTCAGCGGCGTTGCGTCGTCGTTCTCGCCCCATACCAGCAAAACGGGCATCTTCATATTCGGCATATATTCCACGAGATCCTCGTTGACCGTGTTGACAAGCGTTTGGCGCATAACAGGCGTTGCGCTGTTATAATCGGCAGAGCCGTGGCTGCGGCGGAACTCCTCGAGTGCGTCGGGGAACAGCGCCTTTACGGGCGCGGTTTCAAGAATCTTTCTGCCTATTTTATAGTTGCGCTGTCTTATCTTCTGCGCCGCCGTCTTTTTCGGCCTGACTCCCGCCGAATCGACCAGAATGACCTTTTCGATCTCAAACGGCAAATCGCGGCTCGCCATTTTTATGATGACCCTGCCGCCGAACGAGTGGCCGAGGAAAGTCACCTTCTTCGGCGCGAACGGCTCAAGAAATTTCAGCACGAAATCGACATAATCATCAACGCGCCAGGGCTCCTTTGGCTCGTCGGACAGCCCGAAGCCGGGCATGTCGGGCGCGACAACATGATATTTGCGCGCGAGCAGTTCGGACATATTTTCGAAAAGCTCTATGTTCGAGCCCCAGCCGTGCAGCAGAACCACAAGCTCGCCCGAGCCTTTGTCCATGTAGTTTATTTTCAGCGAATCAACATTTGTCTGCAACAAAAACACTCCTAAAGCAGTAGTGACAGTATATGCCAGTATAATCTTCTATATTATAGCACAGCAAAGCTGAAAATTCTATCATATTTTGAGGTTTATTTTGAGCCGCAAAGCAACAGCACCGCCGCCTGCGATGTCGCAGACGGAGTTTCCTTGACTGCCGCATTGTGGGTATGATACAATTCTTTCAGTGCAAAGGAGGCGGTCGGGCTGAAGTATATAATCGAAACTATCCGCGGCGCATGGATGCTGCTCGGATTTACGGTCGGAGGATCGTTGGTAGGGCTGCTGCTCACTATGTCGGTTTTCAGAGACATCATTGAGTCGATTTTCATCGACGGACTGACGGAGAAAGAGTATCTCGACTACCTGCGGCGGACCGAGCGCAGAAAATATTCCGCGCGCAAAATGGTGCGCATGTACAAAGAGCGTCCGCGCAAATTCAGTTCGAGCATCATGACATATCGCACAGTGAGCTTCGTGTTTCTGGCGATTCACCTGATTCTCACCGCCGCTATAATAATCTGCACCTTTCTGCCGATTCATTTCGGGGCGCGGCAGGCGCTCGGGCTGATGTCGGCAAATCTGATTATAGGCGGAATACTCGAAACTTTATATAAGCGACTGTCAAGCCAAACCGCCGCCGGAGACAAACGCATCGGCGGAAGATCGGCGAGTTATACGAAAAATCTGTTCAAATAAAATGACCCTCGGCGCAGCATTTGCGTCGGGGGTCTTTATGAAATTACGGAGGATTTTACTGATGATATCTTGTGTTTTTTGAAATTACAATTTGTCCTGCAGCAATCAGCAGAATGCCGATCAGCGCAAGCGGAAGATAGAATTCCAGGCAGTTTTCCGCCGTGGCAGAGTTAAGGTCATAGCAGAAAGGGAAGATCGGATGGCTGCGATAAATGAGCATTCCACCGAGCGAGTAGATAAACAGCGTCATGAGCGTGATGGCTGTCGAATGGGTCAGGAACATCAGAAAATAGACCAATCCGAAACAGAATATGCCGCTGAGCAGCAGGCGGAGAAGCGCAAACAGCGATATCCCCGCAACCGCGTTCATGATTATATAGAACGGCGCCGCCGAAACAGCAAACAGCAGATAAAATAGAATTGCATCGGGCAGGAACCCGCGCCTGTTGTGGAGAAACAGGACTTCGCAGCCGTCCGCCTCAAAATATTCGCGCACACCGAATATAACCCACCAGACGGATAGCACCGAAAAAACGCCCTGCGAAAACTGCGATACGAACGAGCGCAGCTCTTCCGCGTTGCCGTTTCTGCTCTGCACAATGCACAGCGGCAGAGCCAGCACATAAATCGCCGCTATCGGAACGGGCATGAGGGCGCCCATATTTTTGATCAGATATTTTTGTCTCTGAAGCAACAGCTTCATATTCCTTTGAGTGCGCATATGTATCCGTCCTCGACATTCGGCTTGACGGGCGCAAAATCCTGCGGCGCACTGCTGACAAGGCGCAGGTAGTACTTTCCGTCGCTGTCGAACTGCTTCTGCTTATAATAAGGCTCTTTGAACTTCGGCAGGTCGTCCATGTCTATGATATATGTTTTGCCCTCGGCGCACGCTGCCATCTCCTCGCGCGTGCCGCTTTTTATTATCTTGCCGTCTCGCATGACCGCGACCATTTCGCACACCGCATGGACATCTTCGACAATATGCGTCGAGATAAGAATTATTTTGTCTTTCTTTATCTCGGAGATAATGCTCTGAAAGCGCAGGCGTTCCTCGGGATCGAGTCCCGCGGTCGGCTCATCAAAAATGAGAATATCCGGGTCTCCGAGCAGAGTCTGGGCTATTCCCGCGCGGCGAACCATTCCGCCGGAGAGCGCCTTGACCTTCTTTTCGGCGCAGTCGGTGAGGTTAACTAACCCGAGTGCTTTTTCAACTCCCTCGCGCGCCGACTTGTCATCGAGCCCCTTCATGTTGGCTATGAGCAGCAGCATCTCGTTCAGAGTCAGGTGCTGATACATCCCGAATTTCTGCGGCAGATAGCCGACATGGCGCGAGAAACTTTTGTCCTTTTCAACCGGCTTGCCGTTATAGAAAATGTGCTCGCCCTTGACATTATAGAGCCCTGTTATGCAGCGCATGAGCGTTGTTTTGCCCGAGCCGTTCGGTCCGAGCAGGCCGTATACGCCATTCGTAAACTCAAATGACAGGCAGTCGACCGCCGCTTTCTTTCCGAATTTATAAGTAAGTCCGTCAATTTTCAACATTTTCAGTACCTCTGTTCAGATCGTTAATGAATTCGTCGGGCGTGCGTGTGTCGCTCTCGTCATACAGATATTTGTCTATCGCTTTTCTGCAATATTCGTCGCCGTACTTATCGGCCGCCGCCTCCACGCGGACATAGCGGGTGTTCATACCAATGCTTTTATCCCCCTCAGCATATTCCTCAAATGTACCGCGCATATATTCAAAGACATAAGCCTGCAAGCCGAAATCCCCTCTGCTTTCGGGAACCTGCGACAGGAAATAGTCCATTTCTATCCCCTTCAAAGATACACCGGTGAAAACAAGCGTATCTCCATAATCGCGCATGGAAACACCATCATATAGCTGCGTTACCATTACCGTATTAAACGATCTGTCATATGTCTGCATCAGATTCGAAAACACTTTCTTTATTTCATTGACATCCATATCGACATATGTATAGACAAGGTTCGTGTCGCCTATTTTATCCTCTTTGTAGAACCCGCCGACAATTGTCAGTCCGGTGGTTTTGCCGGAGAATGTATTTTTCCCGGTGCGGTTAAGGTTTGTGAAAAACTTCTTGCGGTTTTTGATTTTTACATTGAACTGCGTCGGCTCATCGAGCGTCAAATTTCTATATCCACCTTCATCAGCACACACAACATAGCCTGCGCGGGGATAATAAGCATGCGTTCCCGGCAGAGCCGCGCCCTGTCCGTTGCTGTAGTGTGTATTTGAATATCCGTCGTAGCTGAATGTGAGCGACGAGGTCTCACCTGCCGACTCAACCTCTATCCAATCGCCGGTCTGCTTGAATTTCAGCGCCCTACCGCTCTCATCTTTGACTTCTTTGACTTTGTATCCGTGATAGAGCGTAAAGCCGTAGATATCCAAATCGCTCGGGGACACCGAGACCTTGACCTCGGCATGAAGCACATTGCTGAGCTTCAATTCCATATCGTATGAAGTTATTTTGAACTCGGGGCAAGCATCCGGAGGGGATGTTTTATTTATAATGTAATATCGAATTTCCCCACCGACTTCTTCCGTGCTTTCTATATCTTCAATATTATCGGAATTGTTCTGAAGGACAATTGGAGCGCAGCACAGTCCAAGAGTCAAGCATGCAACGCCCAAAACAAGGAAGTGCTTACCATAACGGTTTCGTGCGAAGAAGAAAAGAAGCAACGCACAAAGCACCAATATCCACATTAAAAAAGCAAACAATCTATACGGTCTAAGCGAATAACCGTAAGCGATATTAGGTGTATAAAAAAATGACGACGGCGTCATAAAAGGGAAAACTCTTAACCATCTGTTTGCGGATATACCAGTGGAATAATATAAATCCGCGCAGAAGCCATTTACCGCAGGGCTCGAAAAGAAAGTAATAACAAGCAATACGATATATGACAAGCCTCTTTTGGCGCATGTTGCAAGTACAGCCCCGAGCAGCGTTCCAATAAACGGTATAACCACAAAAGCTATCACAACATGTGCAAGTGCATGAAATGTTGCAGCTGCTCCGTCTCCGCAAACGATACCCACCACAATAAAAAATAGCAAATTCAAAATAAAACAAGGTATCGACAAAGAAATCATAACCAGAATTCTAGCACCGATTGTTTTGACTCGCCCAAATTTTATCGCCGAACAACATTCATCAAATCCGACCGAAGAATCCATTCTGCCGAATTCATAGCTTATAAACGCAAAGAATACAAAATAGATGAGACTAACCACCAATGTAAAACACAAGCCAAAGAATATTTCTTTATATATCAGCGAATTTACAAACGAATATACACTCCATGCAAAAGTTGGCAAAAAATATATAATATATGCTATTTTCAGGACGGGATTTTTTCTGAATTCATTAAAGAAAAGTAAATATTTTGTTTTCAGCATTGACACACCTTTTGCTTGTGCGGCATTTATCAAAGATAAATGCCGCACAAGTTCAATTAAAATATTACAGCATTTCCGACTGCTACTGTCTTATCGTACCCTCGGCTGTGCATCCATAGGCTCTCACTCCATCCGGATTGAGTACAAGCTTCCAGTAATGTTCTTCTTTGAGTTTTTTTGTCTCGGTGTCTCCGATTGAAGTTCCTCGGCTTAATTTGATTTCCGATTTAGCTCCATTAATCCAAAAGCCACCTTTCTTATATTTAGGAAGAACATGAACTACGCGCGCTGAGGTTTTATCACTTGAAGCCGTTATAATTTTCCATGAACCATACACAAGACCGCTTTCGGCGATCGTCTGCGTAGAATCCAAATATACTGTTTTAACTACCGCAAATGCCGAGCTGCTAAGCATGGCGACGAGAACCATCGCACAGAGAACAATTGATAATACTTTTTTTCATAGAGCGAATTCTCATTTGTAATTTCACATAAATTTTGTTTCAATGTATTGTCACAATCACATAATAGCATATATCAAATTTTATTTCAAGCAAAATGTCATTGAAAGTCACATTTTGTATCTTTGAACAAATTTTTATACTGAACTTTGTATGCTTTCACAAAAAAATTATCTTGTCAATTTTTAATATTTTCAGTACCTCTGCTCAAATCGTCAATGAATTCGTCGGGCGTGCGTGTGTCGCTCTCGTCATACAGATATTTGTCTATCGCTTTTCTGCAATATTCGTCGCCGTACTTATCGGCCGCCGCCTCCACGCGGACATAGCGGGTGTTCATACCAATGCTTTTATCCCCCTCAGCATATTCCTCAAATGTACCGCGCATATATTCAAAGACATAAGCCTGCAAGCCGAAATCCCCTCTGCTTTCGGGAACCTGCGACAGGAAATAGTCCATTTCTATCCCCTTCAAAGATACACCGGTGAAAACAAGCGTATCTCCATAATCGCGCATGGAAACACCATCATATAGCTGCGTTACCATTACCGTATTAAACGATCTGTCATATGTCTGCATCAGATTCGAAAACACTTTCTTTATTTCATTGACATCCATATCGACATATGTATAGACAAGGTTCGTGTCGCCTATT
>ERZ827488.951-NODE-951-length-38669-cov-8.367017_pt1 | contig 38669 bp, 34 predicted proteins | sample MGYA00519771_ERZ827488 | MGnify/ENA primary metagenome ERZ827488 (study PRJEB31778, sample SAMEA3449323) | human gut metagenome | biome: human gut; feature: human-associated habitat; material: faeces | place: United Kingdom | collected 2010/2012 ... | reverse complement strand
ACATACTGTTATTCTATTTAACAACTTTGTGATAAGTATATTTGTAGGATAGTTTGTATGAAAATCACTTTGTGTATGTGTTTATAGTGGCATATGCATGAAGTGATTTTTTATATGAAGAATATTATAGCAAAATAAAGGATTACAAGATAATTATGTTGAAAAATTAAGATTTAGATAGTTGAAAAAATATTGGGGGGATTTTAATGGGAAAAGTTAAAAGAGTAAATATGCTTGAAACAGCTAATGAATTTTTAGAAAAAAATCAAAGAAGACTTAGATTAAATGGTAAAGCTATTAAGAAATCAAAAATTAAAAGTGCATTTGAGGTTATTACCAATGACGAACAAGAAGAAAAAAAGTTTTTGAAACAAAGTAAAGAAAATAAATACAATGAAGGAATAAATAATAAATATATTGATAAAATGGTTGATTCTGTTCAAATAAGAGAAGATTTAATAGAGAGACTTAAGGCAGTAAGTAGTAAAAATATAAATCACTATATATATTGTCAATACATAAAATTTTTGAATAAAGAAAAAGGAATGTCTATAGAAAAATTGCCAAGATATTATAGTGAATTAGAAAGAAGATTGGAAATTATAAAAAGAATTCATAATGGATCTAATGCTAGCGATATAAGTGATATGGCCTATGAGTTGCTGTTAGATGAAAGTAATATACGTAGAGATTTAAGAATTATAAGTGATGGAGAAATGAGCGTAATGGGGCAAAGGGTAAAGGTTGAACATCATCAACAATATGATAAAAATGGTCAAGAGTGTATATTATCAACTGCTCATCCTTTGTTTTTGGTACAGAATTTAGAACAAATAATAGCATTACTCAATGGATTGAAATACTCTTATGAGATTTATGGATATAAAGAATATGCGAGAGAAACTGCAATCAGCATTTGGATGCAGTTATCAGATTATGCTACAAATAGAATTTTAAATGAACTTCCAAAAGAAGAACTAAAAATAGATATTGATTGGTATAAAATGATTGCTGATGAAGCAGAAGAAAGAAAAAGAAAATTAGAAGAAGAGGATTATATTATTGATTCATTTAAAACAGAAGAATTTATATCAAATTTAGGCAAAAATAAAGAGCACTCTTATCTAAAAAATCTAAAAAATCCACGAAAATAGGTACCCGGTACCTCAATAACATATCTTCCATTTGATAGAATTAAAGTAGAAATTATCTAAGAAAGATATTTTAAATAAAATTTAATGGAGGATGGTAGTATGAAAAAATTTCAAACAATAACAGGGGAAAATATAAACATTGAAAAGGGATTAAAAATAAAAAATAGTTTAGAAATTATGGTTAATGACATAAATGAAGGAAAAGTAAATAGAAAGCAATTAAAAGAATTGTGTTCTGAATTTGTAAAAACTCAGAATAAAGGTAAATTTGAAGGATTTTGGGCAATAATATTAGATGATTATATGCCTTCTGATGCGAGAATTGATTTTTTATATTGGCCAACTTATTGTATAACTATGGCGATGATGGTTGGGTATATGATGAATCTAGACAAAGAAATAGACGGCTTTGATGATTGTTTTAAGTTGGGGTTAGAAGCATGCACTAAAAGAAGCTTTAGGGGATATACTTACGAGGCTGAAAAAGATAAAATAAAAGTTTTAAATATGTTTATACAATCTGGACTATTTGAATTTTTAAGAGAAAATAAAGAATTATGTCCAAGATTCAATGTGTGTATAAAACGTATATTTAAAGAGATGCAAGAAAGGGTTAATCAAGGAGATACCATTTGTGATTTAGGTAGAGATTATGAAGAAGAGTTCAAAAATATACTTAAGTTGAAAGCAAATTCTAAATTAAAATTATTTGTTTATGGAACTCTTATGTTTAATCAATCTAATCATAGTTTTCTTAACCAAGCGAGTGTTTTAGGCGATGCTGTGGCTAAAGGATTTGAGTTATATAATACAGGCTTTGGATATCCGGCTGTAAAGCATTCTGAAAGCGGATTTATTGAGGGTGAATTATACACGATAGATGATAATTTACTTAAAAGTACAGATGCTTTAGAATCAAATGGCACTTTATATACTAGAGAATTTACTATAGTAAAAGATAAAACAGGAAAATCTCATTTGGCTATAATATACGTTTACAATAAAGACGTACATGAAGAAAATAAAATTCAAAGCTGGAAAGAAAAAACTGAAGATAATTATCTTTGGTATGCAAGCTATGGTTCAAATTTAAATTATAATAGATTTATGGACTATATAAATTCTTGTGATGATACAACACCACCTATAGCCTCAAAACCAGTATTAATAAATCATAAATTATATTTTGCAAATAAATCATGCCTTTGGGAAAACAAGGGGGTGGCTTTTATAGATCCTAAAGAAGATAAAAATGAAGTTACTTTGGGAAGAATGTATCTTATAACCAAAGACCAATTCGAACAAATTAAACAACTAGAAGGAAGTAAGTATCAAAATAAAGTCAGATTAGGTGCTTATGATGGCAGAGAGATTGTTACATTTACGGATTATGAAGTAAATGAAGAAAACATACCTAGTGAAAGATATGTTGAGATTATACAAAAAGGACTAAGAGAAACATATAAAAATCTTTCTAAAAAGGAAGTCGTAGAATACCTAGATTGCAGGATAAATAGAAATATAGCTGACAAGGCAGAGTCTATATAGAGTTGGTAATCTATTATAAAAAATATTACTATATAAAAATACTATAGAATAACTAAAATAAGAAAATAGAGCTTAATAAAAAGAGTAGATAAATCGGTAAGTACAAACTTAAGATTATCTACTTTTTTTATTTATAGTAGTTATATAGTAGAGGAGTTATTTGGTCCATGTTTTCATCAGTTTTATTCGTATTTTGGTTTGGATAAAGGGGAAGAAAATACGGTAAGGGTGAACTTTTGAGTCAAGTGATGGGGTGTTTTTTGTCGAATGCGTGGATTTTGGTCAGGATAGGGTGATTTTTGGAGACCTGGTGAGGACTTTGGAGTTGAGTGGGAATGTTTTTAGATATATAGTAGGTGCATTTGAATCAAGTGGAGGTGCTTTTGAAGACTTCATGGGTGTTTTTGAGTCAAGTGTGGTGACCTTGGGAGATTTATTAAGTCTAGGGGTGTTGATTTTGGTCAGTTTGGTAGGTGCATTTGGGTTCAGTGGTATGTTAAGTTAGTTTAGATTTGTTGAGAAATATGTATTTATAGTATTGTTTTACATACTGTTATTCTATTTAACAACTTTGTGATAAGTATATTTGTAGGATAGTTTTTATGAAAATCATTTTGTGTAGATGCTTATGATGCATATATGCGAAGTGATTTTTTATTATATAAAAAATTTTAAATTGAAAAGATAAATCAAAATAAAAATTGAAATAAATAAAGATGTATTTCTTTAGACAAAATTTGCAGGTTATTGAAATATCAATAAATATGATAGATAATTAGAATATAAATAAAATACAAAAAAACTACAAATGGGGTAGAAGTATGGAAGTTAAAAGATTTTATAAAAATCAAACTGAAATATCCGCAGCTATCAACAAAGTTATAGATTCATATTTAAATGATAAAATTGATGAAGAATCTATGGTAAAAAACATCAAGATTATATATGAAAATAACTATTCAAAAATCATAAAAAATGGAGATTATGCAAAAGTATTAAAACAAAGATGTGGAAAGAGAAGACTAGAAATTGTATCAAAAGTGATTAGCTAGAAACGTAAAATTTATAGGGGGAGATATATAATGAAAACATTGTGTCAAGCATGCACTCCAAGACAAAGTGTATTTGACGACAATACGAGAGATGACGTTTTAGAAATAACAGATTTAATACAAAATAGGATAGATCCAAATGAATTTTTTAATGAAAACTTTGCAACAGAAGGAATGAAGCTTTTAGTAGAAACTGCATTTAAGAGATTTCATGGAAAAAATGCATCAGGTTTAATTAAGTTAACACAATCAATGGGGGGAGGAAAAACACACAATATGATTGCTTTAGCATTATTAGCTAAATATCCTCAAGTTAGAAATAAGGTATTAGGTGATATGTTTAAGGAATCTTATATAGGAGAAGTAAAAGTAGTTGGGTTTACAGGAAGAGAAAGTGATGCAGAATTTGGAATATGGGGGGCAATTGCAGAGCAATTAGGGAAAAAAGAACAATTCAAAGATTATTATTCACCACTTCAAGCACCAGGGCAAACAGCGTGGATTAATTTATTAAAAGGAGAGCCACTACTTATTTTATTAGATGAAATACCACCTTATTTAGAAAATGCAAAATCGAAAGCGATAGGCGATTCAAACTTATCAGTTGTAACAATAACAGCCCTTGCAAATTTATTTAATGCGCTAGGTAAAAAAGAGCTATCTAATGTATGTGTTGTAATTTCAGATTTAAAAGCTACTTATGAAAGTGGTAGCGAACAATTACAATCAACATTTAAAGAGTTAGAAGGAGAAGTTAGTCGTTCTGCATTAAATATAGAACCAGTCGGGACAAACTCAGATGATGTTTATAACATTCTTAGAAAAAGACTATTCGAAAAAATTCCATCAAATGAAGATATTATAGAAATAGCTAATGCATTTAAAGACAAAGTATCAGAAGCAAAACAAATGGGATATACAAATATGTCTCCAGAACAAATATTTATAGGAATTAAGGATTCATATCCTTTCCATCCATCATTAAAGGACCTTTATGCTAGATTTAAAGAAAATCAAGGTTTCCAACAGACTAGAGGGTTAATACGACTTATGAGAGTAATTGTATCTCAAATTTATACAAATGGAAAAGCAGATAAAAAATATATTATAAATCCTTATGACATGGATTTAAATGATACTAATATGTTAGGACAAATAAAAACTATTAAACCTTCATTAGCAAATGCTATATCACATGATATACAAGCAAATGGAAAGGGCATAGCAGAAGCAATAGATAATGAAATGGATGACAGCAATATGAGTGATTTAAGTAAAATCATATTGGTATCATCTCTTGCAGATGTACCGAATGCTATATTAGGTTTAACAGAATCAGAAATAATAGGATATTTAACAGAACCTGAAAAAGATATAACTAGAATTAAAAAATCATTACAAGAATATACTTTAAAAGCTTGGTATATAAACAGTACTGATAATGGAAAACTATATTTCCAAAACACTAAAAATATGATAGCTGAACTTAATACATTAGTAGAATCATACGACAATGATGCTGCAAAAAAAGAACTAAGAGTATTTTTAGAAGATAAATTTAAGCCAAGTAATAATACTTGTTATCAAAATGTAAAGGTATTTCCAGCTATAGATGAAATTAAATTGGAACAAGATAAAGTAACTTTAGTATTGTTTGAGCCCAATGCAAAAGGGAATGGACTAAGTAAAGATTTAAAAGACTTTTATGAATATACAAAATATAAAAATAGAGTAATGTTTTTATCTGGGAATAAAGATACAATGGATAAATTACTTCAATCATCAAAAGAGTATAGAGGAATGAAGAAAATAATAAGTGATATGGACAAAGAAAGAACACCACAAAGTAATCCACAATATAAGCAAGCACAAGATAAGTTAGATAAAATAAAACTTAGAATATTACAATCATCAAGAGAAACTTTTAGTAAAATTTATTATCCTTCAAAAAAAGGTATAACAAGTGCAGATTTTCTAATGGAGTTTAAAGAAAATAATTATAATGGTGAAGAACAAATTATAAAGGTACTTACTGATAGAAAAAAATTTGAAAAAGATGTTAGTGGGGACATGTTCAGAAAAAAATGTGAAGATAGAATATTTACTCAAAAAAAAATGAGATTTATAGATATTAAAGAACGTGCAGCGATAGATAGTAAATGGCAATGGTATATACCATCGGCATTAGAAACATTAAAAAATAATATGGTAAGTAAAGATGTTTGGCGTGAAAATGGAGGATATATAGAAAAAGGGCCATTTATAGAAAAAACTCAAGTAAGTGTAAGAGAAGTTTATAGAGATTCAGAAACTGGTGAAGTAACTCTTAGTATAAAAAACCTGTATGGAGATAAAGTTTATTATGACATAGATTCAGAACCAACATCAGCATCTATGAAAGTTAAAGATTTAAGTAACTTCAAAACAAAAGAATTAAAACTTGACTTTTTATGTATAGATAGTTCTGGGGTTAATGAAACTGGTGAAGTTTATCATTGGGAAAATAAGATTGAATTAAAATACTCAGAGTTTATAAATAACAATAATAGATATATGGAATTAAAAGCTATTCCAGATGCAACAATAAAATATACTACAGATGGTTCAAATCCGAAAGAACATGGAGGAATCTATGATGAAGCATTTATAATTCCTGAGAATACTGTATATGTATTAGCAATAGCTGAAAAAGATGGAATAGAATCAAATAAATTAGAGGTAAAGATAAATAAAGTAGATATAGAGCCAGATAGGATTCAGATAAATAAAGAAAAGCCATTAATACTTATAAAAAATACAAGAATAAATGAAACAGCAGAAGTATATAAAGAGTTAGAAAGATTTAAAAATTTTAATGTCGAAATTTCGGATATTTCTGTATGTATAAGCACATCTAAAGATACAGAAAAATGGATAGAGATATCTACAGGTAAGGAAGCTTTTATAGAAGGTGAAAAATTAGAATCACAGATAGAAAATATTAAAACTAATTTATTTGATAAAGAAAAAACAGATATAACTTTAGATTATCGACAATCATATTATAAAACTGGTCAAAGTTTTTTAGATGTAGTAGCTGATAAAAAAATGACATTAGAAGATTTTAAAGAAGAGGAGATTGAGCAATAATGTCACAAACAAGAAAGGCTATAGGATTTGGGTTTATACCAGAAGAAAATCAACATCATTTTCTGGTTAAAATACCAAGAAGTACAGCAAAAGATCAAAATATAAAAATATATGAACGTTTTGTATGGCAAGAAGAAGATAAACAAATAATTAATCTCATGCAAGATAAATTAAAAGCAGATATTCCAAAAGAAAAATGGAATCTAATAAGTAAAGCAGTTGAAAATGAATTTAGAAATAGATTAAAAGAAAATAATATATCTATATATAGACAAGCAAAGTGGAAAACAGGAGATAATCCAGTAGATAGATTATTAGGAAAAGAATTACTTTTACTTGTATGGGCGATAGAAGATTGTCAAACAGCAGTTATTGATACAGCTATAAAAAATTGGTTAGGATTGGATATAACAGAGAGATGGTGGTTATATACAATGACAAACGCTGCAACAGGAGGTGCTTACGATAGAAGAGGATGGAGAAGAGCAATAAAATATGCTCTATCAGAAAATCCAATAGAAGAGATTCAAAACAATCAAGTAGATTGGTTTGGAATGTAAATATTAAAAAGGGGAAAATTGCTATGGGGGATAAATCATTTATAGAGGTACAGTTTCCAGTATCAAAAATATCAAAAGAAAGTTATAAAGAAAGAAAAGCTAATCTAGGCCAGACGTTAACTGGCCTAGGAAAATGGTGGGGAAGAAAACCACTTATATTAGTTAGGGCTACTATATTAGGTTTACTATTACCTGCTACAGATAATCCAGTAAAAGATAGAGAAATATATTTAAAACTATTAACAATGGATGAAGATGGATTATTAAAGAGAAAAACAAAATCTTTATCAACTAAAGATATATATAGATTACTTGATAATACTGAAAAGGAAAAATACTTTGTAATAGATGATAAAGGAACACCTAAATATATTAGAGGAATTAAGAGTGAAGAAAAGCAAGAGTTACAAAAAACATGTTTTAATAGATTATCATATGATGAAAAAATAAAATTATGTTGTAGACCAGAGGAATTAGACAATGTACTAAGTAAGGAAGAATGGGATGATATAAATAATTACTTAGGAACTAATGCAGATAGTTTACAATCATTAGTAAATGAATTGGGTATAAAGAAATTTGGACATACTCCAATAGTAGGAGATTGTTTTGCAGGTGGAGGAAGTATTCCTTTTGAAGCTGCAAGAATGGGGTGTGAGGTTTATGCATCTGATTTAAATCCAATTGCATGCTTGTTAACATGGGCAGATTTAAATATACTTAGCAAATCAGATGAGGAAATTGATAAATTAAGAGAATTTCAACAAAAAGTATATGATGAAGTAGATAGACAAATACAAGAGTGGGGAATCGAGACTAATGAAGAGGGAGATAGAGCAAATTCATATTTGTATTGTAATGAAGCCCAATGTCCGGAATGTGGTTATATTGTTCCATTATCTCCAAGTTGGATTATAGGAAAAGGAACAAAAACAATAGCAATACTCGAAAATAATGGACATAGTGGGTTTGATATAGACATTAAACAAGGTGTAACAGATCAAGAAATTAAAGAGTGTGAAAAAACAGCAACTATTAAGTCAGGTAAAATGATTTGTCCACATTGCAAAACTGAAACAGCTATGTCTGTAATAAGAAATGATATTACAAATGATTTAGGAAGTAAAGTCTATGGAATAAGAAAATGGGGATTAAATGAGTTTATTAATCAAGATACAGATATATTAAAACAAAGATTGTATTGTATAAGATACATAAAAAAAACCATAGATAAAAATGGTAATGAGAAAGAAATTAGGTACTATAAAAAACCTAATAATCTAGATTATGAAAGAGAGAAAAAAGTAATAGAACTAATCGAAAAAAAATTTGAATACCTACAAAAAAATAATTATATACCATCGATGAAAATTGAAACTGGTTATAATACAGTACAACCAGTGAGAGAAAGAGGTTGGATGTATTGGCATCAATTATTTAATCCAAGACAACTGTTAATTCATGGACTATTTTTAGAAAATATACATAAACTATCAACAACTATTGATGAAAAAATTATTGGTTTATTAGGAATAAATAAAATAAATGACTGGGATTCAAAGCTTAGTATATGGGATAGTTATAAAGGTTGTGAAATAATAAAAAATACTTTTTTAAATCAAGCTTTGAATGCACCATATAATTATGGCACAAGGGGATTAAAATCAATATACACAAGTTGGTTTTTTAATATAAATAATAAAGTTAGCAATATTATAACTGCAAAAAAGGTGAAAAATGTAGATGCACGAAATGTAGAGGATATTTGTGATTTATGGATAACAGACCCTCCATATTCTGATGCAGTTAACTATCATGAATTATCAGAATTTTTTTTGGCGTGGGATAAAAAAATTATTTCAGAGGTTTTTGAAGAGTGGTATACAGATAGTAGACGAATATTAGCTGTAAAAGGTAGTGGTGAAAATTTCAATAATAGTATGATTGAAATATATTCTAATTTAGCTAAGAGTATGCCTAGCAATGGGATACAAGTTGTAATGTTTACACATCAAGATGTTAAGGTATGGGCGGAATTAGCACTAATACTTTGGGCATCAGGTCTTCAAGTTACAGCTGCATGGAATATAGCTACGGAAACTGAATCAGGTGGCCTTAAAGATGGAGGAAATTATGTCAAAGGAACAGTTTTATTAGTTCTTAAAAAACAAAATTCTGATAACATAGTATATCTAGATGAACTATATCCAGAAATAGAAGATGAAGTTAAATTTCAAATAGATACAATGAGAGACTTAGATGATAAAGAAGATCCAAACTTTACTGATGCAGATTATTTACTTGCAGCTTATGCAGCATCATTAAAAGTTTTAACTTCATATAAAAATATAGAAGATATAGATGTGCAGTATGAACTTTCAAAATCTGATTCTGATGGGGAATCTCCTATAGTAGATATAATTAATGATGCAGTAAAAATAGCATTTGACTATTTAACACCGAAAGGATTTGATTCTTATACATGGAAAACTTTATTGCCAGAAGAAAGATTCTATATTAAAGGGTTAGATACAGAAAAAAATAATGTATATAAATTAAGTGCATATCAGGAATTAGGCAGAGGATTTGGGGTAAATGAATATTCAGATATGATGGCAAATACTAAGGCTAATAAAGCACGTTTAAAAACTGCCAGTGAATTTGCCATGAAATATACAAATGATAATACTAAATTCGGTCATTCTATACTTAGAAATATTCTTATAGCATTGTACAAATCAACTAAGGAAGAAGATGCAACTAAGGGGAAAGCATGGTTGAGAAATGAAGTAAATGACTATTGGAATGAACGAAGTAAGATAATTGAAATACTAGACTATATAGCAACATTAGAATACATAGAAAATATGAAACATTGGACAAAGGATGCTAAATCAGCAAAAATATTAGTAGAGCTAGTTAGAAATGATGGGGTTTAGAATAGAGGGAGTTAGAAATGATAAATAGATATTCTTCTAGAAAAGAAAAATTAGATGAAAGCTTTTTAAATAAAAAATTGAAAAATGCTAAGTCTTATGATAGGATAGCTGGTTATTTTAGGTCTTCCATATTAGAGCTAAGTGGAGAAGATTTAGAAAATATAGAAGGAAAGGTAAGAGTTATTTGTAATTCTGATTTAAATATAGAAGATGTTAAAACTGCAATAGCAGCTCAAAATGCGATGAGAAAGGACTGGTGTTCTAACAATCCAGAAGAAGAGTACAAAAATATTCCTAAAAAATTAGTGAAATTATATAACCTTCTTAAAAGCAAAAAGCTAGAAATTAGAGTTATGCCCAATGAAGCTTTTGGATTGATTCACGGTAAGGCAGGGGTTATTACTTTTAAAGATGATACGAAAACATCTTTTATAGGAAGTATAAATGAATCTTATTCAGCTTTTAAAATTAATTATGAAATGATATGGGAAGATGATTCAGATGAAGCTGTAAAGTGGGTTCAAGATGAATTTAATTCCTTATGGAACAGCAAATATGCTGTTCCTTTATGCGATTTTATAATAGAAGATATAAAGAGAATTTCTTCTAGAGAAAGAATAGATAAAATAGATGATTGGAAAAAGGAATGTAATCCTGCTGAGGTAGTAGTTGAATCTTCGGTATATAGAAAAGAATTAGGTCTTTGGAATCATCAAAAATACTTTGTTAACTTAGCGTTTAATGAACATAAAAAAAGCTATGGAGCAAGATATATATTAGCTGATATGGTTGGTTTAGGTAAAACTGTACAATTAGCTTTATCAGCACAACTTATGGCGCTTTATGGAAATAAACCAGTGCTAGTAATTGCACCTAAAACACTGATTTGGCAATGGCAAGAAGAGATAAATAGCTTGTTAGATATGCCTTCAGCAGTATGGGATGGTAAAGACTGGATAGATGAAAATGGAATAAAACATGTATCATCAGATATATCATGTATAAAAAAATGTCCAAGAAGAGTAGGCATCATATCACAAGGTTTAATCACATCAAACTCTCCAATAACAGAAAAACTATTAGAAATTGAATATGAATGTATTATCGTTGATGAATGTCATAGAGCAAGACGAAAAAATCTTAGTCAAAATAAAATGGATCAAAAGGCTGACCCTAATAATCTTATGAAATTTTTACTTCAAATATCTAGAAATACAAAAAGTATGTTACTTGCTACTGCTACTCCTGTTCAACTATATCCAATAGAAGCATACGACCTTATGAGTATTTTAGCACAAAAGAATGACAGTGTTTTGGGTAGTGTATTAAGTCAGTGGAGGACTTATCCAGACAAAGGTTTAGATTTAGTTATGGGAAAAGAAGTATTAAAAAGACAAAGTGAAATTTTTGAATGGGTTCGAGATCCATTTCCACCATCATCAGAAGATAGAAACTTTGAAAGAATTAGAAGAAGTGTTGAATTAAAAGATGATAAATTTATTTTAAAACATAGTGATAAGGACAAGCTTAGAAAACCAGATTTAAGTAGATTAGAAAGACTTATTCAAGGTGACTATATACAAAACTATAACCCTTATATCAGACATATTGTCAGAAGAACTAGAGATTATTTGGAAACTACAATAAATCCAGAAACTAATGAGCCTTATTTAAAATCTGTTAAAGTAAAGTTGTTTGGTGAAAATAAAAAAGAAGCTATAGTATTACCTGTATATTTGCAAGAGGCTTATAATTATGCTGAACAATTTTGTGAACTTCTTAAAAAGAGAGTAAAAGGCGGAGGATTTTTCAAAACCTTATTATTAAAAAGACTTGGTAGTACGATGATAGCTGGTAAAAATACTGCTAAAAAGTTATTAGCAGATGTTAATGGATTATTAGATGATAGTAGTGAAGATGAAGAATTAGAATCAAGTAATGAAGTATTAAGTGAGTTTAAAGATTTAAGCCCTGAGGAAATTCAATGTTTAAATAATTTAGTATATATGCTTGATGAAAATATTGATAATGACCCTAAATATAATTTAGTTTATAAACTTCTTGTTGAGGATAAATGGTTAAGACGAGGATGTATTATATTCTCACAATATTATGATTCAGCCTATTGGGTAGCTGAAAATTTATCAAAGGACTTAGGAAAAGTTAAAATAGGTATATATGCAGGTGGAGATAAATCAGGGATTTTTACTAATGGTGTTTATGAAAGATGCAGTAAAGAAAATATAAAGAAAATGGTTAAAAATAAAGAAATTAAAGTTCTTGTCGGTACTGATGCAGCAAGTGAGGGTTTAAACTTACAAACTTTAGGTTCACTTATAAATCTAGACTTACCATGGAATCCAACTAGATTAGAACAGAGAAAAGGACGTATTCAAAGAATAGGACAAGTATACGATGAAGTTTATATATACAATATGAGATATAAAGATTCAGTTGAAGATAAAGTACATCATATACTATCAGAAAGACTAGAAAATATTCATAATTTATTTGGCCAAATTCCGGATATTTTACAAGATGTATGGATAGATGTTGCCTTAAATGATATAGAAAAAGCTAAGGAAAGAATAGACTCAGTCCCTAAAAAGCATCCTTTTGATTTAAGATATCAAACTTGTGTTGGTGAAATTGATTGGGAGAGCTGTTCGAAGGTACTGGATGTAGATGAGAAGAGAAAGTATTTGATGAATGGTTGGGAGGCTAAGAAATAGAAATAAGCTCTTTTAATTTAAAGTTGGATTTAATAAAATAAAATCGACCTCTAATTACTAGATTTTGAATCTAGTTTTAGGGGCCGATTTATTTTGGATTTAATGATATGCTTTTAATATGTAAATAAAAATTATTGTTTTATATTTTGTTTAATTTTAGAAAGAATCATCATTTAAAATATCATTTAAATCATCATCAAGAGTACTGTCTAAAGTATTATCTAAGGTGTCATCTAAATTATTGTTTGAGTTATCATTAGGATAATAACTAGAATCTCTTTTGATTATTTTACCAAGTCCAATGAAACTAAATAAACCACAAGCAGCTATTTGTACTATAATAAAATCCTTACAAACTGATTTTAGATTTAAATTTTGATTATTACTTTTTAATACTCCTAAAATTTTTGGAAAAAAATTGCCTAAATTCATATTACATTACCTCCTTTTGTTATATATAGTATAATTTAAGTAACTATAGTTTTTTGGGTATAAGGAATACCCTTTTTATAAAATGGAGTGGATTTTATGTATAAAGTAGATGCTGATAGAAATATATTTGAAATAATATCAAATCTAAAAGGAGTTAATTATGCAAGCACAGCAGCTGGAATTAATATTATGGGGTTAAGGCCATGGTTTGATATAACTCAAAAAATAGAAAGTCTTATTAAACAAACAAAAAAAATTCAAAATTATGAAGATAATAAAATTAGGGATTTAAAAAGTTATTTTGAGGAATCATATAAATTGTATAAAGAAGGAAATAAAAATGGATTTCAGGACAAACCAACAAGAGCATATTTATCAGAGCATAGTAATTTTTCGGAAGAACAAATAAAAAAAGCATTGCAAGGAAAAGTAAGAGGAAGTAGGGATTTTATCATAGGTATGTGTTTTGCTTTTAAATTAAATATAAAAGAAAGTAACCTTCTATTAAAATCATATGGTTATAACGAGTTGTATGATAAGGATTTAAGAGATGTAATAATTATGAAGTATATATATGATTTTTTTATTAATAAAGATTTTAATTCAGATAGAAAGGCTATAGTAGAGCTAAATGATAAGCTTAATGACAACGAGTTGGAAATTATAGCTAATAAAAGAGAGGATAAAGAAAAATCATAAACAATATAAAAATTTATGGTTATAATAAAAAATCACCTTTCTAGTTAAAATGTAGTTACCTAGGCTACAAATATAATAAAGAAAGGTATTTTTACTGCAAAAAACAAAAACTATCTCATACAAGCCTCTACAAACTCCACAGGAATATCCATACGCTCTGCAGCCTCTTCAGGCGGTCATACCGCTATCCAAAAAACGCCTACAAACCACTTTGATATTTTCCCCAACTTCAATAATATGCTTATTAGGAGCATATAAACGAACTACGCGCTGACCCCATGAATGTTCCTTTACAGGATGTACATATTCAATATCGTAATTTTGAAGCTTGTCTATAAAGTTATCAAAATCATCTTCTTCAAAATAGATTTCAAAATTGTTACCACCAAAGGAAATTTCGTCTGTATCTATAAAGTCTTTGTATGTTTCAAGTGTTTGTAAACTCAATCCTCCGGTTAAAGTTTTGTTTGCTCCAAAGTCTGTAACTACATGAAGTCCAAATATTTTTTTATAAAATTTAAAAAATATCAAATTGATATTGAAATTTCCACCAATATGTCTTATTATTATACCTATAGGGGGTATTTTTAAAATACCCTTACATCCAGAAAACATATATTAACAAAATATCAAAAAAATATAAAAAAGGATGTTTAAAGCGCGCAAATTTTGTACACAATAAAAGGTAAGGAGGAAATCTTATGAGCAATATAGTGAAAGAGACATATAAAGTGGAAGGCATGACATGCGCATCTTGTGCTAATGCGGCTGAGAGAGCTGTTAGAAAGCTTGATGGTGTTGTAAACCAAAATGTAAATTTAGCTACAGAAAAACTAACTGTAGAGTTTGAAGATGATAAAATCGACTATGATACGCTGGAAAAGGCAATTAGTAAGGCTGGTTATAAATTAGTTAAAGAGGAAGAAAAAATAGAGAAAATCGAGATGAAAGTTGGAGGCATGAGTTGTGCTGCTTGTGCGAAGGCTGTCGAAAGAGTTACTAAAAAGTTAGATGGTGTTAAGGAATCTAATGTAAATATTGCGACAGAAAAGGCTGTTATTTCATATGATGAAAATAAAGTTTCTCTTGATGAAATTAATAACGCTATTATAAAGGCTGGGTATGAGCCTATTATGGAGTCTAACAATAAAAAAATAGAGCTTACTGTTCACGGTATGACATGTGCTGCTTGTTCAAAGGCTGTTGAAAGGGTGACTAAGAAGCTTGATGGTGTTGAGGATTCTAGCGTAAATATTGCAACTGAAAAGGCGATAATTACTTATGACCCAACCAAAGTAAGATTATCTCAAATTACTAAGGCAATTGAAAAGGCTGGATATGAGCCGATAACTGAGGAAAATAAAGAAACTGTAGATGAGGATCAAAAGAGAAAAGATAAAGAGAGAAATACTTTATTTAGAAAGTTTATAGTTGCGATTTGTTTTGCAATTCCTCTATTCTACATTGCGATGGGACCTATGGTTCCGAAACCTTTTGGACCTTGGCCAGTGCCAAGTATCATAAGTCCAGAGACAAATATTATAAATTATGCACTTATACAAATTGTACTAGTTGTTCCTATTATGCTTGTAGGTTACAAATTCTATATAAATGGATTTAAATCATTATTCCATGGAAGTCCAAATATGGACACATTAGTTGCTATTGGTACATCATCAGCGTTTATATATAGTTTATATACTACTATAAATTTAATAAGAAATGCTGGCGTTTCAATGGAAATGCATATGTCTCATCACCACCAACTTTATTTTGAAAGTGCTGGGATAATAATCGCTTTAATACTTCTTGGTAAGTTTTTAGAATCTCGTTCAAAGGGTAAAACTTCTGAAGCTATTAAAAAACTTATGGGTCTACAACCTAAGACTGCGATAATTATGGTTGATGATAAAGAAGTTGAGGTTTCAATTGATGAGGTTTTAGAAGGCGATATAGTCGTTGTAAAACCTGGTGAAAAAATACCTGTAGATGGTAAAATAGTATTTGGCCATACTTCAATAGATGAATCAATGCTTACTGGCGAAAGTATGCCTGTTGAAAAGACTGTTGGTGACAGTGTTACTGGTGCTAGTATAAATAAAAATGGTCTTATAAGATTTGAGGCTACTAAAGTAGGTAAAGATACTGCTCTTGCTCAAATTATAAAACTTGTTGAGGATGCTCAAGGAACAAAGGCTCCTATTGCAAAACTTGCTGATACTGTAGCAGGGTATTTTGTGCCAGCTGTTATAACAATTGCTGTAATTTCTGCTTTACTTTGGGCTATTATAGGTAAAGAAAATACGACTTTCGTTCTTACAATATTTATATCAGTTTTAGTAATTGCTTGTCCTTGTGCGCTTGGTCTTGCAACACCAACTGCGATTATGGTTGGTACTGGTAAGGGTGCTGAAAATGGAATCCTTATAAAAAGTAGTGTTGCTTTAGAACTTGCACATAAAGTAAATACAGTAATATTCGATAAAACCGGTACAATAACTGAAGGTAAGCCAAAAGTTACAGAAATAATAACTTATGGAGATTATGACGAAGATTATATATTAAAATTAGCTGCATCAGCTGAAAAAGGATCTGAACATCCACTTGGTGAAGCTATTGTTAGATATGCAGAAGAAAAAAATATGAATTTAATTAATGTAGAAAAATTCAACTCAGTTACAGGAAAAGGTATAAATGCAGTAATCGACAATAAAAAAATAAACCTTGGTAATGTAAAAATGATGGAGGATTTAAATATATCTTTAGATATAGTTGAAAATAAATATGAAGAATTAGCTAAACAAGGTAAAACTCCTATGTTTATATCAATAGAAAATGAACTTGCTGGAATTATTGCAGTTAATGATGTTGTAAAAGAAAGCAGCAAAAGAGCTGTTGAGCTTTTACACAACTTAGGTATAAAAGTTGCTATGGTTACAGGTGACAACAAAAACACTGCAGATGCAATTGCTAAGCAAGTTGGAATAGATATAGTTTTAGCAGAAGTTCTTCCACAAGATAAATCAAATGAAGTTAAGAAATTACAAGCTGAGGGTAACTTTGTCGCTATGGTTGGTGACGGTATAAATGACGCCCCTGCTCTTGCTGCAGCAGATATTGGTATAGCTATAGGTAATGGTACTGATGTTGCGATTGAATCAGCTGATATTGTTTTAATGAAAAATGATTTAATGGATGTTCCAACTGCTATAAAACTTAGCAAAGACACTATAAGAAATATAAAACAAAACTTATTCTGGGCATTTGGTTATAATACAATAGGAATCCCGGTTGCTGCTGGAGTTTTATATATATTCGGCGGTCCGCTTCTAAATCCAATGATAGCAGCAGCTGCTATGAGTTTAAGTTCAGTGTCTGTTGTATCTAATGCTTTGAGATTAAGAAAGTTTAAACCTTATAATGCTTAATGATATAAAATATTTTATACATGCAAAACAATAAGTTTAAAAATAAAGTGTAATATTCACCATGACACGAGTTAGAAATTTTTAACAATTATATGAAAATATCTTTAAAAAATTTAAATTAAATAAGAATCAAAATATTAAAAGATTGTTGGATTGCAAAGTCTAACAATCTTTTTATATATATAAAAAAAATTATATAGTAGCAAAAACACAATAAAATAGAATTGGTATTTAATAAAGTAAAAAGAATTCATAAATTATTATAAATAATTATATGTTATAATAAACCTAAAGATATGTTTTAACGTATAAAACGTAAATATAAATAATGGGTGGTATTAATCAAAAAATAAAATATATTGGTATTTAGAATAAAGTTTTTTTTGAGTAGGGAGGTTACTGATGGAGAAGTATATACTAGTAGTAGAAGATGATTACAAAAGCCAACAGTTATTACAGCAATTCTTAACCTCAAATGGTTATAAAGTAGATTGTGCAAATGATGGTTTGGAAGGAATACAGATGTATAAAGACAGAAATTACAATTTGATACTTCTAGATATAGTAATGCCAAATTTAGATGGGTTTTCCATGTGCAAGATGATAAGAAAAGAGTCAGATGTCCCTATTATATTTGTGACAGCATTAAGTAGTGAAAGCGATCAGATAAAAGGTTTTGATTTATTATGCGATGATTATATTGTAAAACCATTTTCGTATAATTTATTAATAAAAAGAATAGAGGCTGTTTTAAGAAGGTCAAAAGAAGATAAAGCAGGGGTTTATCTAACTTTTGAAAAAATTAAATTAAATCTGAAGACATATTCTGCTGAAATTGATGGTAAGATAATTGATTTAACGCTTAAAGAGTTTAATATTTTAAAATCTTTAATCGAAAATTATCCACAGGTAGTAACAAGGGAAAAATTATTAGATAGCATTTGGGGATATGATTATTTTGGAGACACTAGAATAGTTGATGCACATATTAAAAATATAAGAAAAAAAATAATTTTACCGTACATAAAAACTGTAAAAGGAATAGGTTATACGCTTCAAAAAGATATTTAAATTTTGTTCTCTTTATAAATATTTTATATTATTTTTGGAAAAATAATAATATCTATAAGGAGGTAATAATATGACTAGTTTAAAAACACATATGAAGAATATGAAAGATGATGTTAAAGAAGGTATACAAAAGGTAGGTCATACTATAAAAAATACAGCTTTTGATTTAAAAGGTGAAGCAAAAGGTGTTATGCAAAATTTAGAGGATAAAAAAGACGAATTAGTGGAAGAATATAAAGAAGAAGAATATCATCGAAAATTAAGAGAACATGTAGATAAAGAAGTCAAAAATGACGATTTTAGAGACAATTCTTTCAAATAAAATTCATATTTTTTAATAAGGGCTGGTACGCTAGAAATAGGGTGCCAGCCCTTATTTTATTGTAAAAATTGTATCAATACAAAAAGCAAAAAATAGAAAAAAACAACAATTACATACAAAATTGTATTACAATCTAAATATAATTTTTTAGGAGGTAATTCTATGGAGAATGTAAAGGTAAATAAAAATGTATCAGTAAGAACAAGAAATTTAGTTACGTCAGCATTATTAGCTGCTATAATATGTCTAGTTACAGGGTATATACTTCATATTCCAACTCCAAACGGTGGATATGCTCATATAGGAGATGCAGTTATATATTTGAGTGCATCAATACTTCCACTGCCTTATGCAATAGCTTGTAGTGCAATAGGGGCTGGGCTTGCAGATTTGACAACAGGAGCAATTATATGGGTTTTACCAACATTAATAATAAAACCAATTTTAGTTTTGTGTTTTTCAAATAAAAGCGATAAAATAATAACTGTGAGAAATGTTGTGGGAGCATTTTTTGCTGGGATAATTTGTTGCGTACTTTATATGTTTGTAGAAGGATTATATTTCGGAAATATAATGGCTGCATTTACAATTACTGCAGTTGGTATGATTCAACCAATTGGTAGTTTTATAGCATTTATAATATTAGGCTTAGTTTTAGATAAAATAAACTTCAAAAAGTTTTATAGTGCATAAGAATTTATAATATTAAGGAGAGAGAAATGACATTATTATATCCAATAGGAAAAAGTTTATACGTAAATATAACAAATTTATGTTGTTGTAAATGTGTATTTTGCGTAAGAGATATTACAGATAGCGTGGGTGGAAGTGATAGTCTTTGGCTAGATCACGAGCCTACAATGGATGAGTTAAAAGCAGAACTTGAAAAATTCGATTTAGATGATTATGAAGAAGTTGTATTTTGTGGATATGGCGAACCTCTAATGAGAATAAATGAAGTTGTGGAATTTGCTACATATATAAAAAGTAAGAAAGATATAAAAATAAGAATAAATACAAATGGGCTTGCTGATTTAATTCACAAGAAAAAAACAGCAGTTATGCTTAAAGATGTAATAGATGCTGTATCAATAAGTTTAAATGCACCAAATAAAGAAGTGTATTTAGAAGTTACACAACCTGCATTTGGGATAAAATCATTTGATGCTATGCTTAGTTTTGCAAAAGACTGTAAAACTTGTCTAAAAGAAGTATGTTTTTCAGTAGTAGATGAAATATCAGAAGAAGAAATAATTAAGTCACAAGAGTTAGCTGATTCACTTGGTATACCGCTTAGAGTTAGAGTTAAAAATGGTTAGACTAAATTTATATAAAAAGTAAAATTTAATTATACATAAAATAACGGTGTGAGGAGAAAATAAAATAAATTATTTCTCAATGCACCTTTATTTTTTGCATTAAATCCATTTAAAAAATTTAGATATAATACGATGAAATTAAATTAAAAGTGTCAAAAATAGAGATATAACAGTATTTAATAAAAAATTATAGCGAATAAACTCGACTTATTAAAATATGAAAGAAATACGAATAATAATTTCGATTATATAAAATTTATTTGTGCTATTGACTTTTTTTGTCGAATAATTTAAAATAATATTCGTGAAATAAACAAATGGGAGGTATCATTTATGAATCAGGATGCAACATTCATGCAGAAATTGTTTCCAATCTTGACAAATAAAGACGTTAACAAAAGAACAGAAATGATGGCTGGTTTAACAACATTTTTAACAATGGCGTATATAATAGCTGTCAACCCTAATATATTATCAGAAGCAGGAATGCCAGCAGGGGCACTTGTAACATCTACTTGTTTAGGTGCTGCAATAGGTTGTTTCTTAATGGGATTACTAGCAAATATGCCATTTGCATTAGCATCAGGTATGGGACTTAATGCATATTTTGCTTACACTGTAGTAATCGGTATGGGAGTAAGTTGGCATATAGCATTAACAGCAGTATTTGTTGAAGGTATAATATTTATAATTTTATCACTTTTTAAAGTTCGTGAAGCTGTAGTTAATGCAATTCCAAAGAACTTAAAATTAGCAGTTTCAGGTGGGATAGGATTATTCATAGCATTTATAGGTTTAAAAAACTGCGGTTTAGTAGTAGCAAATGAATCTACATTAATCGAAATGGGAGACTTCAATATAGCTATTATAATAACTTGTATAGGTTTAGTTGTTACAGCAGTTTTAAGTAAGAAAAATGTAAAAGGCTCTATATTAATAGGTATAGTTATTTCTTCATTACTTGCATGGGGATTTGCATTAATAAGCCCAGAAGCTGCAGCTAATCTTGGAATATACCTACCAAATGGCGTATTCAAATTTGAATCACCACTTCCAATAGTAAATAAATTAGACTTTACTTATATTACTAATCCAGAAACAGCATTTAACTTTATAACAGTATTATGTACATTCTTATTCGTAGACTTCTTCGATACTGTAGGTACTGTTGTTGGTGTTGCTTCAAAAGCTAATATGGTTGATGAAGATGGAAAAGTTGAAAATGTTGGTAGAGCTTTACTTTCAGATGCAATAGCAACTACTATAGGTGCTTGGTTAGGTGTTTCAACAGTAACTACTTTTGTTGAAAGTTCAACAGGTGTTCTTGAAGGCGGAAGAACTGGATATACTGCAATAACAGCAGGTGTATTATTCTTAATAGCTATGTTCTTCTCACCAATATTTATAGCAATACCTTCTTGTGCAACAGCTCCAGCATTAATCTATGTTGGATACTTAATGTTAACTTCAGTTAAAGAAATAGAATTTGAAAATATAACTGAAGGTGTTCCAGCGTTTATAACAATAGGTGGAATGGCTTTAACTTATTCAATAGGTGACGGTTTAACATTAGGAGTTTTATCTTATGTATTCATAAATTTATTATATAATTTAATTGCTAAAAAAGAAGATAAAAAACACGTTTCAGGTGTTATGATTGTTTTAGCTATTTTATTTATATTAAAATTATGGTTTATGTAGTATAATAGTACTAGAGCTTCTAGTATAATAGTATAAAAATAGATGGTGCTTTTATACCAGTAGATAATTACTGTATTAAAGCACCATTTTTGTGTTATAATCTAGTATAAGATTTGTAATAATAATGATTAAAAATACAATATATGAGGTAATTAATATAAAAAACAATTAAATATATAAAACTTTATATATTTATAAAGTAGTAAAGGAGAAACAATGAGAGAAGTAGAATTATTAGCTCCTGCTGGTGATTTAGAAAAGTTAAAAATAGCTTTCATATATGGAGCCGACGCCGTTTATATTGGTGGAGAAGTTTTCGGAATGCGTTCTGCAGCTAAAAACTTCTCAAAAGAAGATATGATAGAGGGTGTTGAGTTTGCACACAGCATGGGAAAAAGAGTATTTGTAACAGTTAATATAATTCCAAGAAGTGAGGATATAGACGCTTTAACTGATTATATAAAAGAATTAAGCGAAATAGGTGTAGATGCGGTTATAGTAAGTGACGCTGGAGTATTTAATATAGTTAAAAAAGTAGATCCAAATATGGAGATACACATAAGTACTCAAGCAAGTACATCAAACTATATTGCTGCAAACTTCTGGTATAACCAAGGTGCAAAAAGAATAGTAACAGCTAGAGAGATGTCTTTTGAAGAGACAAAACAACTTAGAGAAAACACTCCAGATGATATGGATATAGAAGCTTTCATACACGGAGCTATGTGTATGAGTTATTCTGGAAAATGTGTAATAAGTAACTATACTACAGGAAGAGATGCTAATAAAGGATCTTGTGCGCAATCTTGTAGATGGAAATACAACTTAGTTGAAGAAAAAGACGGAGAATATGAAAATGTATTAGACAATGAAGATTACCAATTCTTCTTCAACACAAAAGATTTATGTATGATTAAATATATACCACAAATATTTGATAGCGGTATAACAAGTTTAAAAATAGAAGGTCGTATGAAAACAGCTTATTACGTTGCAACAACAGTAAGAGCTTACAGAATGGCAATTGATGCTTATTATAAAGACCCAGAAAACTGGGAGTTTAATCCTATGTGGTTAGACGAACTTAAAAAGGGAAGTCACAGAGATTTCTCAACAGGATTCTTCCTTGACAGACCAGGGAAAAATTCAAACAACTACGAATCAGCTTCATATATAAGAAATTACGACTTTATAGGAATAGTAAGAGATGTTTTAGATGATGGATATATAATAGTAGAACAAAGAAATAAAATGTCTGTAAATGACGATATAGAAGTAATAGGGCCTTATAAAGAAACTATGTTCACAACTATTTTAGAAATGTACAATGAAGATGGTGAGCCGATTGAATCTGCTCCACATGCAAGACAAATAGTTAAGATGAAATTAGGAATTGAAGTTGATAAAAATTATATACTTAGAAAACCTATAATTAAGGGTTAGGGAGGAAAATAATGTTATTAGGAAGAAATAGTAAATGCTGGTGTGGCAGTGGAGAAAAATATAAAAAATGCCACATGGAATTCGATGAGAAATTAAAAGAATACGCAAAAGCTGGTTATCAAGTTCCAACTAGAGATATGATAAAAAACGCTGAGCAAATAGAAAAAATAAAAGAAAGTGCTAAAATAAATACAGCTGTACTTGACGAGGTTGCAAAACATATAAAACCTGGTATGACTACAGAAGAAATAAATACAATAGTCCACAACTTCACAGTTGAACACGGTGCAATACCTGCTCCACTTGGATACGGTGGCTTCCCAAAAAGTGTTTGTACATCAATAAACGACCAAATATGTCATGGTATACCATCAGAAGACGATGTTCTTAAAGAAGGAGATATAGTAAACGTAGACGTATCAACAATATACAACGGATACTATTCAGATGCATCAAGAATGTTCAAAATAGGGGAAGTTAGCGAAGAAGCTGACAGACTTGTAAGAGTCACAAAAGAATGTATGGAAATGGCAATAGCAAATGTTAAACCATGGATTCCAATGGGTATAATAGGTGCTACTATACAAGAACATGCACACAAAAACGGATACACAGTAGTTAGAGACTTCGGTGGACACGGAATAGGTGTTGATTTCCACGAAGATCCATTCGTATTCCACTATGGAAACGAAAACGACGGTGTTCTTATGGTTCCAGGAATGACATTCACAATAGAACCAATGATAAACGAAGGTGGATATGAATTATATATAGACCAAGATAATGAATGGACATCTTACACAGATGACGGAAAATTATCAGCACAATGGGAAAATATGATATTAGTAACTGAAGACGGTTGCGAAATATTAACTTATTAATTAGAATTTATAAAACTAACATAAAAGTATGGATATCTTATATGAGGTATCCATATTTTTTTATTTTAATATATTTAAAAATAACAATAATGAATTTTATATTTAATGTAATTAGTATTCAATCTAATTTATATTTTGATATACTATAAATAGAGAGAAAGAAATATATTTATACAAATGAGGGGAGATTAAAACAATATGAATCAAGAAAATACAAACAATAAAACTATAAAAATAATAGTGGGAGCAGTTATTTTAGTAGGATTAGTAATTTTTTTCAGCAAAGATAGTATAATGTATGGATATTATGTCAATAAAGGAGATAAAGAAGTAGAATCTTGGAAAGCAGTACAAGATTATACAGATGCATTGAAAATAAAATACGATGACCTTCTAGTTGATAAAATAAAATTAAACGTATTACAAAGCGATGAATACGCAACATCATTATTAGAAGACTTAGATGGAGTTTTAAAAAGTAGTGATTTAAACCAACTATATGTAGATGTATATGTAAAAGAAGCTACAAATGCATATAAAGAGGGTGATTATAAGCTTTGTGAAAAGGAATTAGATAAAGCTGTATTTTATGGATACTACAAAAATGACTTTAAATATATAGATGAATTAGAATCATATAATAAAACAAATAGCAGTTCAAATAATAATACAAATAAAGTAGTGAGAAATAACAGTAATTCATACTACAACTACAACAGTAATGAATATATAATTCCAGACAGTGATTCTAGATATCTTACAAGAAGTGAACTTAGCAGATATACAAAAACAGACCTTGGGTATATAAGAAATGAAATATTTGCGAGATATGGATATGTATTTTCAAAAGCAAAATACAGAAATTATTTTGGAGCTAAATCTTGGTATTATCCAGACCCATCTGTTCCAGATGATGAAAGTATATTAAATAATGTGGAACGTGCAAATGTTCATTTAATAAAATCTATGGAGTAAAGTTGATAAAATATAGATAGAATAATAAAAAATACAGAAATATATAATTTGATTTATAATAAAATTAAATATTTCTTAAAAATATATAGCAAAAATAGAAAAAAATTGATAATATACTAATGGAGAGATATTCATTAGTAATGTTAAAAAAATAACATCGATGTACGCAATGGTACTTAATATGAATAAAAACACAAAAAATTGACAAACTAAAATAAAAACATCGGAGGGTATATGAAATCAAAAGTAGGAATTATCGGAACAGGGATGGTTGGAATGAGTTATGCATATTCAATGGTAAACCAAGGAACATGCGAAGAACTTGTTTTAATCGATATCAATAAAGAAAAAACAGAAGGTGAAGCAATCGACTTAAATCACGGTCTTAGCTTCGCACCACGTAAAATGAAAATATACTCAGGGGATTATAGTGATTTAAGTGATGCAGCTCTTGTTTGTATAACAGCAGGACCACCACCACAAGAAGGCGAAACAAGACTAGATACAATACATAAAAGTATAGCTGTTATGAAAAACATAATATCTAATATAAAAACTTCTGGATTTGACGGCATAATATTAGTAGCTACAAACCCAGTTGATATCATGACTTATGCAGCTTGGAAATTATCTGGTTTTGACAAGACTAAAGTAATAGGTTCTGGAACTACTCTAGATACAGCAAGACTTAGATCTGCATTAGGAGAAAAATTAAATATAAACGAAAAAAATATACATGCATATGTAATTGGTGAACACGGAGATTCACAATTCGTTCCTTGGAGTTATGCTCTTTGTGGACCAAAACCAATATATCACTTTGCAGCGAAAAACAAAGGAATAAGTTTTGAAGAATTAAGCGAAATAGAAGATGAAGTTAGAAATATCGCATATAAAATAATAAAAGCAAAAAGAGCGACTTACTATGGAATAGGTATGTCTCTTGCAAGAATTACTAAAGCAGTATTAGACAACGAAAACAGTATACTAAGTGTATCTTCATACTTAGATGGAGAATATGGACATGATGATGTTTATATATCTGTACCAAGTGTAATAAATGCTGATGGAGTTAGAGAAGTTGTCGACCTTAACTTAGACAAAGAAGACAAAGAAAAATTCGATAAATCTGTAGCTATTATGAAAGAAAATATTGCAAAATTAGATTTACAATAGTATAAATTAAGGGGCTGTCGCACTAAGAAATAGGGCGATGCCCTTTTTGTTAAAAAAATAAATCCCAAGTTCAAAAGATCTTGGGATTTTTTGTATAATAATTGTATGACCAAACACAATACTATACAAATAGATTATACTATTTCAGAAAATAATTATCAATTAAAATCATTATTAAATATTGATGTTTTAATTCCAAAAGATGATTCTGTGAGGTTATTAAGTCAAATTGTAGAGGAGATGAATTTAGAAGAATTATATCAGACTTATTCTCGTATTCGAGGAAATTCAGTAACCCCAAGACAGCTTTTAAAAATTGTGATATATGCAAATATGAATAAAATTTACTCGTCTAGAAAAATTGAAACTTCGTGCAAAAGAGATATTAATTTTATGTATCTTTTAGGCGGAGCCTCCGCTCCCGACCATTCAACAATTGCAAGATTCCGCAGTCTTCATTTTGCACCAGTATGCGAAAGCCTAATGGCTCAATTTACAAATTTTCTTGGTGATAAAAATGAAATTTCAAAAGAAAATTTATTTATTGATGGAACTAAAATAGAATCGTCTGCAAATAGATACACTTTTGTTTGGAAAAAGGTTATAAATAAAAATTTGAACAAAATGTTAGATGACATATCTTCATTTGTATTAAAATGTGAAAATGATTTTGGAATCAAAGTAATTTACAAAAATAAGATTAAAAAGTATCATTTGAAAAAACTTTTAAAAAAACTTAAACAATTGTCAATTGAAAAAAATATAGTTTTTGTTCATGGGAAAGGAAGAAGAAAATCACTTATTCAAAAAGCTATAGAAAAGTTAAATAAATATATTAATCGATTGAAAAAATATACTAAAGATTTATACATAATGGGTCAAAAAAATAGCTATTCAAAAACAGATAAAGATGCAACATTTATGAGAATGAAAGAAGACCATATGAGAAATGGACAACTTAAACCAGCATATAATGTTCAATTTGGTGTTGATTCTGAATATATCGTTTGGGTAAGTGTTGGACCTCAGCCTACAGATACAACAACATTAATACCTTTTTTAAAATCAATCCAAAAACATACTGGATTTAAATATTCTAAAGTAATAGCAGATTCAGGATATGAAAGCGAAGAAAATTATGTATTTTTAGAAGACAATCAGCAATTATCTTTTCTAAAAACCTCTGATTATGAAATCAAGAAAACAAAAAATATAAAAATGATATTGGTCGAAAGGAAAATATGATTTACTGTGAAAAAGATGATTATTACATTTGTAAAAATAATAAAAAGTTATACGCAAGTAGTACAATTAATAGAAAATCAAAAACTGGATATAAAAGTAAAATAACTTGTTACACTTGTGAAGATTGTAGTAATTGCGAATATAAGAAAAACTGTATTAAAGGAAACAATAGTAAAATTCCTATTGAAGAAAGAACTAAAAAGCTACAAGTGTCTAAGTTATTTCATAAAAAACGTAAAGAAAACTTGGAGAGAATTACTACTCCCGAAGGGCGTAAACTAAGAATGAATAGAAGTATACAAGCAGAAGGAGCTTTCGCTCAAGTAAAACAAAATATGCAATTTAAAAGATTTTTAAGTCGTGGTAATCAAAAAGTTCTCTCTGAATGCATTCTTGTGGCATTAGCTCATAATATTAATAAATTACATAGTAAATTAATTAATAATAAATCAGGTTTATACCTTTATGAATTAAAATAATTAATTTAAATTTATATTCAAAAATTTAAAATTTTTCTAAAAATGGTATTTTTAATACCTTTATTTGTTGTGTCTATTTTTATGTTTTAAAAGTAACTTTCCCTTATCAAAAACTAAAAAATACATTTAATTTAAATTAAGAAAGGGATATCGCAGAACAAATTTTTTATTATTCGTGCGACAGCCCCTTTTTTAATTGTGTGATTTAAAAATTAATCTAAGGAATTATATATATAATAATAGAAAATATTAAAAACAACCAACCTTCCAAAATGAGGAAATAAATGATTGTGATATTTAGTTGACAATTATTATCATTATCAATATAATTAAATTAAGATGATAATAATTATCAATTACGGAGGGTATAATCATGAATACAGATTGTAAAAATAAGTGCGAAAATAAAAATTGTGAAAATAAAACAAATTCATCATATATAAAGAGAATAATAAAATTAATCGGGCCTGTGATTTTAGGATCAAAGCCGTCTGAGATTGTAAATATTCCAGGATGTCCTGAAGAAAAAATTATTAAACTAAACGAAATAGAATCATTTTTTGGAAATTGCAAAAAAGTAAAATATAAAATTATAAATGTACACGATGGCAGCAAAAGGGTTTTATTTATAAATGAAAAATCTATGAATAGACGACTTTTAGATAAAAAATGCAGAAACTTTTTGAGATTTTTAGGCTATCCAAGAGAATATAATTTCGAAGCATATATGAGAGAATTAATGCTTAGATTAGAATCTGAAGAATTTCCTCACGAAATAGGGATTTTCCTTGGTTATCCATTAAAAGACGTTCTTGGATTTATGGGATACGGAAAACAAGAATTTGTAGAAGTTTGTAGCTGGAGAATTTATGGAGATAAAGAAGTTTCTTATAAAATCTACAATAGTTTTTTAAGAGATAAGATGAAGATGCATGACCTTGTTGAGAAGATGTCCATAAGCGAGCTTAAAGATGTTATATAGATATTTATATTAAAAAGTATTAACTAGTAGATATATTATTTGCTAGTTTTTTGTTGTATAAAAAACATAAAATTGGATAAAATAACAAAAACTATATATAAAAGTTTAGAAAAATTTACTTAAAATATATAAAATTAATATTAAATGTAAAAATAAAAGGGAAACACAATACTTATGTAGAATTTAATAAAATCAATATTGTAAATTTGGGGGTGCGAAAATGGGGAATTTAACAACGGTAAATTATAATATAGAAAGAAAAATAAAAGAAAACTTTGATAATGAAGCCTATATAAATAAAGAAACTCAAAATTTGAAATATAAGCCCATTGAAGAAGAATATGCATATAAAATAAAGGAAATATTAAAGGTATGCCAATTGGAAAGAGAGATAAATCTAGATATTTTATCTAATAAAATAATAATACAACATATCTCAAAACCAATAGATGTTGGCGAAAATGGATATAGTTGTGCACTTTTTAAAGACAAACAAAATAGCGATTTTGATGAAAATGATGAATATGAATTAAGTTTAGGAGTATTTGATTTTGACGAAGAAAGCAGGATAAAAGGTACTACTGTTTATTTACAACATTGGGGAAGTGTTCTCGACTTTTTAGATTTATCAGATGCTATAGAACAAGATGAAAATATATACATATTAAAAAATATATCTAATGCAAAACAGGGTGGAGCTATTTGCAAATTATATAGAAATGTAAAAAATCACGAGGGAATAATAAAAAGACAAGAAGATTTAATACAAAAGTTAGGAAGCCAAGTTGTCGAATATGACGATGCAGCTTGGATTATTGTAAATAGTATTAAAAAAGAAGACTTAAATAATGAAGAAAAGTTTAAAGATGTATTACATAAATTTTTAGAAGACTTTATAAAATATGCGTTTACAGTAGAGTTTATTTCAAAGGGATATTAATCCAAAAATTTAGACAAAAAATATTCTTAAATATTAGAAAATTTGCTTAAAATATTTAACTGAAAAATAATACAAACATATTGAAATAACTTGTATACAAATAAGAATAATATGGTATAATATCTAATTGTGATTGAAACAAAAGGAGGTTATATCATGAAAAAAAATAAGGATATTTTAATACAATACATAGGATTAATAATAGCTTGTATGATAATGGCTGTTGGATTAAATATGTTCTTAGTTCCAAAGACAATCGCACCAGGGGGTCTTAGTGGTTTATCTGTTGTAATATCAAAACTTACTGGATTTCCAGTATCTAACATATTATTCACGATAAGTACACCGCTTTTACTTTTCTCAGTGAAAATATTAGGTAAAAAAGATGCAATAAAAACATTTATAGGAATGGCAATTCTTACACTTTCACTTAAAGTAACAGAGCCATTATCGACTATATCACTTACTGACAATACGCTTTTAGCTGCTATTTCAGGATCTATACTAGTCGGATTATCTCTAGGAATACTTTTCAGAATTGATGCATCAACTGGTGGTACAGATTTAATTGCACTTATGCTAAATAGAATAATACCAAGTATACCAGTATCTAAATGCTTAAGTATGATAGATGGAACTGTTGTAGTTTTAGCCGGGGTAGTAAATATGAATTTTGAAACAGGACTTTACTCAGCAATTGCACTTTACATAATGGTCAAAATCATAGATACAATCACAGCAGGATTTGACTATGCAAAGGCATTCTTTATAATAACTGAGAAAAAGGATGTTTTACAAGAAGCTATTATAGAATTAAACAGAGGTATTACTATTTTAGATGCAAAAGGTGGATATACTAATGAAGATAAAAATGTAATGCTTGTTGTTGTAAATCAGAAAAAACAAGAAGTCGCGCTTAAAAAAATGGTTAAAGAACTAGACGAGAAATCGTTTATTATTGTTACTGATGTTTATGAAGTACTTGGTAAAGGATTTAAATCTATTGACGCGGTTTAGGATTTAAGGCTGTATGGAGAAAATTTTTCTCTGTATGGCCTTTATATATATATTTGCAAATAATGATATAATAAAAATAGATGATAAATTTATTAAGGGGAAATTTTATATGAAAGAATGCGATAATATTAATACAAACAAAAAAATACTGTTAAATAAAATGTTAGATCCAAGCAAGTTTACTACAAGTTATAAAATAATGTGGTTTTATGCAATATACAAAGAAATGCTTAGTGGCCATAAAAAAGCCTCTATAAAGAAACTTTCAGCAAATATGGTATCAGCTGCATATTACCCAATAGAACATGAAAATTTAGATTTTGGAAAACTAGACAAGTTAAGTGATATTACATTTTACTTAAAAAATAATTTAAAGATAGACACACTAGAAAATGAGGATTATATTTGTGGGTATATAATGGGAAGTAATGATGAAAAATTAAATGAGATGGTAATTAAATTAGGCAAATATGTACCATATAGATTAATAAGACCTTTTTATGATGATTTTATAAAAGATAAAGAATATAAAATATGTAAAAAGATGCCTGATGCTTATATTAACAAATATATTCAAGAGTTAAATGAGGAAAAAGATGATATAGATGTACTTTATAAAATAAATAAAAATGGCGATATGATAGAATTTTGTGAGTCATGGATAAAATATATTATGGAGAATAAAAATTCAATCTTATATCTAATAAAACATAAATTGATATCATATTTAGAAACTAAAAATCCTGATGACAATAAAATAGAATTTAAATTAGGTAGAAAGCTAGCTACAGATAAAAATCTAAGTTTTTAAAAATATTAAAACAAATATTTTTATTATTCAAATCTTAGGTATAGATAAACAAACAAAATGAGGTTATACTAATATATAAATAATAAAATACATAAAAATTACATCGGAGGCAATATGAAAAGAACAGATTACATATCATGGGACGAATATTTTATGGGAATTTCTCTATTATCAGGTATGAGAAGTAAGGATCCATCTACACAAGTTGGTGCATGTATAGTAGACAGCGATAATAGAATAGTATCAATCGGGTACAATGGATTTTTAAATGGATGCAGTGATGAGGATTTCCCTTGGGAAAGAGAAGGTGATTTTTTAAATACGAAATATCCATATGTTGTTCATGCGGAACAAAATGCGATTTTAAATGCACGTGGCAAGAATTTAGAGGGATGCAGCATTTATGTAAATTTATTCCCATGTCATGACTGCGCAAGAAATATAATTCAGTCTGGGATTAAAAAGGTTTATTATTTAGAAGATAAATATAAAGATACAGATTCAACAAAGGCTTCTAAGTTTATGTTTGAGAAGGCAAAAGTTGAGTGTATTAGATTAAAACCTAGAGCTGAGAAGATTGAAATATCTTTTAAAACACAAGATTAGTTTTTTGATTTAAATTAAGAAAATTAATTCTAATAGGTATTAAAATAACACCATAACATAGAGACAGATTACTATGTTATGGTGCTTTTGTGTTTTGTGTAATATTCGTATAAGTGTGAATTATTTTCGGTATACTAAAATTATACCTGCGCGGAAATTCGAGACTTTGGCGAATGTTTTAAAGCTTATCATGAATTAATGTACGTGAAAATTAATATAAGTATAAGGTTTTATTACAAAAATAAAGCATTATCTTAAATATAATACTTAAAATTATCAAATCTATATAAATACCCATTAAAACATGGTCTAATTGTTCTAAATATATGTATTTTTGTAAAATTATTACAAATAATTAAAACTATTGAAATAGATTTAAAAACATATTAAAATGAATGAAATTAGGGAAAGTTATGAATTAAAACGTAAAATATAGGTTGATGAAGAAGGCGAATATGATATTAGGAAAACTTGCTAAAACAGGAGCGTTAGTCGCATCGGGTATTTTAATAGGTGGATTATTATCTTATAATTCTGAAAAAACAAAAATAATAAATGGGATAGATTATCTTAAAAATACTGCGATAGAAGCTAAGAATGAAGTATCTCAAGTAACTGCACAAAGAGATAAGTTAAAAGAAGATTTAGAAAAGGTAAAATCACAGCTAGAAGAGAAAAAAGAAAAAGTAGAAGAATTAACTGATGAAAGGGATTCTTATAAAAATAGAGTTTCAGAGTTAGAAGAACAATTAAAAAATACAGTATCTAAAGAAGATTCAGATGAGTTAAAAAATGAGATAAAAAGGCTAAATCAAACAATAAGAGATTTAGAGACGGAATTATCTAATTTATGCAATAAAATGACCGAGTTGGAAAAAACTTTACAAACATCTCAATCTGAAATAAATAGATTAAATGATTTAATAGCTCTTAAAGATAAACTTTATACTCAAACTTACATGAAAGCTATGGAATATGAAGATAAAATCGAAGAGCTAAAAGAAGCTTTAAAAGTTAAAGAAGCTACAATTTCAAGGTTAGAACAGGAACTAGAAGAATTAAAAAATGCAAATAAAAATCAGTATAGCGAAAATGTAGAATTAAAATCTGAAATAGCAAACTTAAAGTCTGAAATAACTAAATTAAATAACGAAAAAAGTGAGCTTGAGTCAACTATAGCAGATTTAAATAATCAATTAGAAGACTCTAGAAATGAAATCAGCAGTGTGATTGATAGAGCGAATCAAGAAATCCAAAGAGCAAATCAAGATCAACAAGATATATTAGAAGCTGTTGAGAATGCTAAAAATGAAGTAGAAAATTATTAATAATATTTATATAAAAAGATAGAGCCCCGGCTGTTAGATGAATCTGATAGTCGGGGTTTTTAATATGAAAAATATGTAAAATCAATAAATTAAATATTAATATAATTATTAAAAAGATTTAAACAGTTTTTTTGCTGTAAAAATAGATGAAATTATGTATAATCAAGTAAACATCGACAAAATTTTGTAAGAAATTACTTTTAAGAAAATTCGAAAAAATACGAAAAATATGTAAAAATATACTACAATAATATTAAGAAAACAAAAAAGGAGGTATTAATATGACTAGCAAAATAAGAGTAGAAGAAATTGTAGATTTAATAGATTTTCTTTGTATTTGTGGATTTCCTGAAGAATTTGAAATAATGGGAAGATTAATCGTAGATAAACTATCTTACGTTTCAGATTTTTCAATGGATAATGGAAAGGCTAAAGAATGGTCAGGGGCAATTTTATATTTAATTGCAAAAGAAAGTGGACTATTTAAGATGTCAGAAGTTAGAAAAAATGATGAAATGTGTATATCTGAAGAAAAAATGGCAAAACTTATAATAAGAGTAAAATACGATATTATGAAATATAATGCTGATAAAATAAGAAAAGCATTGCCAAAAAACTTTAAATGTTATGTTAAACTTAAAAATAATGCAGCTTATGAAATAATGTCTAACTTCAGTACTAATGTAAAAAGTGCTAAAGACATAACAAATATAGATGATATATGTGAATATTTTTATGATTTTCCGCTACAAGTTCTTGAAGCAATAGAAGATTATATTAATCAACAATTTAGAAAAGTTACAATTCAAAATAGAAAAGATTTACTTGAAGAAGCTAGAAATAAAATTCCAGATGATGTTTTTGAAAATTTACATGGAAGATTTCTTGATAACAATGAAACAATGACTTATTTAAGATTAAAGTTTGATATAGGCATACTTAATTATGTTGGATACAACTTTAAGGATGCATTACAACCATTTAAAGAAGTTTTAGAATTAGATAAAAAAGATATGTTTGGCGCTAGACATAGAATATTACCTTGTTTGATAAAACTTAACAGACTTGAAGAAGCTAAACAATTTGTTTCTGAATTTAAAAATGATGAAAGTACATTTATGTTATATAACAAAGCTCTATATTATCATATTTGTAATGATGAAGTTAATGCAAATTTATATATACAAAAAGCTTTTGAAAAAAATAATATTGTACCAAAATATATTTTAGGTATAGAAGATAAAAGTTTTGAAGAGGAAAACGTTACAGATTTTATGGGTGGAGTAAAATCAATTTATCCTGAAGGTAGTAAAGAAGAAGCTTTAGTTTATAAAAATGTTATAGATTTATTTTGGAGAGATACACAAGAAAGAAGATTATGGCTTTTAGATGAATATTTTTCTTATTTAGAAAGAAGTAATATTGAAATAGAAGTGAAAAGAGATTATATAGAAAATAATATTGTTAAATATTTTGAAGGATATCAAAAAATAAAAGATAAAAATTTAGATGAAGAAGAGATACAAGTTAAAAAATATTTAGATATAATAATAAAAGAAATATTTGAAGCATACAAAGAAGAATATAATCATATTGATGAGTATGATTTTATAAAAAAAATATTTGACAATAATAACGAAAATGAAATATATGTAGATGAAGATTTAATATTAAACCAAAATGATGCTGAAATTACAAGCTTTAGTCAAGATATATTTAACTCATCAGATGATGATGAAGATTAAAACATAATAAATAAAATAAATACAAAATCCCCCAAAAAGTACTATAATAAAACTATACAATAATATCAGGGGGTGCTCAAATGCAAGAAGTATATGAATTTTTAAAAGCTTGTGGTACATACTACCTAGCGACTGTTGAAGGGGATCAACCGAGAGTTCGTCCTTTTGGAACTATAGACATATTTGAAGACAAATTATATATTCAAACTGGTAAAGTGAAAGACGTATCAAAAGAAATGCAAGCAAATCCTAAGGTAGAGATATGTGCCTTTGATGGTCAAAAATGGATACGTGTTGCAGGGGAAGTGGTAAGAGATGATAGAGTTGAACCTAAAAAACATATGTTAGACAGTTATCCAAACTTACAAGCTCTTTATCGTGCTGATGACGATAATACAGAAGTTCTTTATTTAAAAAATGCGACTGCTACAATATCTTCATTTACTGAAGAACCTAAGATTATAAAATTTTAATTGATATAAAAGGATTATAATATCCTATAAATTATGAAAAGACTCCTTATTTTGGTTAATTCCATATAAGGAGTCTTTTATTAGAAATCAAAATACTGCTTACTGGAATAAATTGTAAAAAAGTTGCCCGAGATAAACGTAGATCAATTCGATTTACTTGTATCTCTACGTTATATTAAAGAGATCCCTCTTTTACAAAATACTTTATTTATTGTAGCACTTATAATTATTATTTTAATAGGCGTATTATATTGGTTCTTTGGAACAGAATTAGGAGCAGCTATTCGTACAACTGGATGCAATGCTGCAATGGATCGTGCACAAGGTATAAATACTGGTCTAAATCGTGTTATAGGACTTATGTTATCAAATGCTTTAGTTGCACTTTCTGGTGCTTTGCTTGCACAATATCAAGGATTTGCTGATTCTTCTAGACGAACACACAGCAGCACTTGACCCGAAAACTGCCGCAAAAGTTTTAGAAACGACAGATGAAATTATAAAACGAAACAATCTAACAACACTAATGATTACACACAATATGAAAGACGCAATCGCCCACGGAAACCGCCTTATAATGATGATGGATGGGAATATTATTTTAGATATTAAAGGCGAAGAGAAAAAGAAACTTACTGTGGAGGATTTGCTTCATAAGTTTGAGGAAGCTAGTGGGGAAGAATTTGCTAGTGATAAGGCGCTTTTAGGATAATTAAATATAATTAGAAAGACACAGGATGGTATGTATAATATGTACTAATCGCTGTGTCTTTTTTATTTTAGGGTATACAATTCAGTTATTAAGGCTACAAATATAATAAAGAAACATAATTTTATAAAAAATGATACAGAAAATAAAATATGATACATTTTTAAAATGATTACGTGATATAATAAAGTAAAAATGTATCATATTTATCAACTTGATATAGAAAGAAGTGAAAAAGATTTTAATGATAACTAAAGAAATTATAGAGTATGTTTTAATTAGAGCATATAACTGTTGCAATAATGATCAATTTATTATATCTAGAAATGAAAATAGAGAGGAAAATGAAATTTTTATTAAAAGATACAACTTAACTAAATCGAGGCAAGTAAATATGATAAAAAGTCTAGTATATACTGATTTTTGTAAATCTGAAGGAGATATAAAAACTCAAGATGAAACAGTATATATATTTGGAAAAATATATGACCTTATGGATATTGAGACAGGAAAAGAAGAGTTGGTAAATACATATATTAAATTTGTATTTAAGCAACGAAAAAGAGGAGAATTAATGGTTGTAATATCTTTTCATAAGGCAAATAAAAAAATTAGGTATTACTTTAAATAAGAAGGTGAGAATTTATGAATAAACAAAATATAGCTTTTTGTGAAAACTGTTTAGATGATACAGAGTATATAATTAAAAATATACCAGTAACAGAAAAAGTTAGAGGTCATGAAATAAAATACGTAAAAAAAGAAACATATTGTAAGGAATGTGGTGGATTAGTTTATGTAGGTGAAATAAATGATGAAAATTTAAATACATTATATTCAGCAGCGAGAAAAGTGGAAGACCTTATAAGTATTGAGAAGATAGAAGAAATAATGAAAAAATATGATATAGGTAAAAGACCATTGTCTAAATTATTAGGATGGGGAGATTTAACAATAACTAGGTATTTAGAAGGATTCTTACCTAATAAGGAATATTCAGATAAGTTAAAATTAATACTTGATGATGTTGAGGAGATGTTAAGTTTACTTGAATCTAATAAAGGCAATATAAGTAATGTTGCATATAACAAAACTATGGAGGCAATAAAAAAATTAAAATCTAATGAAGTTTGTATAGATGCAGAATATAGTAAGCTTATAAGAGTATCAAAGTATATAATATCTAAAATGTATGATGTAACGCCTCTAGCACTTCAAAAACTATTATACTACTCTCAAGCTTTCTATAATATGTTTACAGAAAAAAACTTGTTTGAAGATGATTGTGAAGCATGGGTTTATGGACCAGTTTATAGAGAAGTATACGATTATTATAGAGATTATAAAGGTAGAGGAATAAGTTCAGATGACGATATAAGATTAGATAATTATATTGAAGAGCAAGTGGTTGATTCTGTAATTAAATATTTTGGGTGTTATAATACGAGTATTCTTGTAAGTATGACACATTTAGAAAAGCCGTGGATATTTTCTAGGAATGGATTAGATGATAATCAAGCATCAAATAAGATTATTGAAAAATATTTAATAAATTCATATTTTAAGGAAGTTAAAGATAAGTATAATATTATTAACTTTGTTGATATAAAGGATTATAGTAAGGATTTATTTTTTAAAGTTATTAATTAGTACCGAATTGAAAAGTAAATATATATAAAATAAGGGATCTATGTATTTAGACCCCTTACTTTATGTTTAATAACCTAATTTGTCTGTGCAACTTCAACCTCAACTTCATAATTTACAAGTCCA